>Ga0272448_1000269_pt1 | contig 81679 bp, 96 predicted proteins | sample YNPCB0191_FD_202220 | JGI IMG/M metagenome (GOLD analysis project Ga0272448, IMG submission 202220) | Hot spring sediment microbial communities from Yellowstone National Park, WY, United States - YNP-CB-019-1 | ecosystem: Environmental > Aquatic > Thermal springs > Hot (42-90C) > Sediment...
CCTTGTTCCCTGAGATATACCTCTGCTCTCTCCTCGTCATTTGTGTATCGTGTAAGTTCAACCAGGTTCATTCATCTGGCCACCTTTGTTTAGTATATAGTTGTGGCCTATATTAAGGAATTACCTATCCTTTTCATGAGGCCAGCGGAGGTTGAAGTGGCTGTGAATTCCCATAAGCAACGGTTTATCGTGAACCTGGATGAGGACGTGACCGAAATCCTTGGTGTCCTGGGCCCGTCTTTTGAAAAATATTATTTTTTAGGGAGACATGCGAAATGTGAGTTTTTCGGTTTGTGTCGAAGTGCGTAAGTCCTATTAAAGAAAGGATCATCGGTGAAGTTATGGGGACACAAGCACACCCGTGTCCATGCGACAGCCTTTCTTGCTGAAAATCAGGGACAAAACCAGAGCTCCATTTCCCCTTCCGGAGCAGGAGATACGAGAGGGTCAGGAGAAAATTACTTGACTTCTCCGGAGAGTGAACTCTCCAATGGATATCTATATTGTTCGACACGGAAAGGCAGAAAAAAGGGTTGCCGAGGGGAAAGAAGATGAAAAAAGAGGTCTTACTGCGAAAGGCAGGAAAGAAGTCCGCAAGATCGCCTCCTGGCTAAAAGAAAGCGCTCCACTCCCTGACTGGATTGCGACAAGCCCCCTCGTGCGTGCACGGGAGACTGCCTCGATCATTGCACAGGAAATGGGAAAAGAGGATTCAATCGAGGAATGGGATGAGCTGTCACCAGGGCATGACCCCAAAGACCTCCTTGACAGGCTTGCACTCCACCCGGGAGACAGCATCGGAATGGTCGTTGGCCATGAACCCCAGCTCTCCCAATTCCTGGCTCTCCTTATCAGCGGAAATACGTCACCCCGCATAGTCCTTGCGAAGGGTGCAATTTCATGCATAAGGGGGACTGACACGGAAAATAGTGAACCGAAAGAGCTCAAATGGCTCGTGACCCCGGACATCGTAGGGAAATGAAAGGGGTGGCAGGCTGAGTAGTCCCCTGCATCATCCTGATTTCAATGATTGAAGGATACCAATCAGCGCATCAGGTCTCTCGTTTACCACCTCTCCCACTCCCGCATAGATTGCTCCCGTCTCCCCGTCGAGGGTGATGAAATCGCCCTCGTACAGGGCAGTATCCCTGATGCGGCAGAGATGGCGTTCCGGGGATATGGTCAAATCCCTGCACCCCACGATGCAGACCTTTCCCATCTGCCGTGCAACAACTGCCGCATGGGAAGTCCGTGCACCCCGGGCACACAGGAGCCCGTCGGAGACATCGATGCCCTCGATATCGTCAGGGGAAGCCGTCTCGCGGACGAGTATGATCCCCTCCTCACGTGGAAAGCGGAGGGCCTGTGAGGGAGTCAGGGCAATCCTCCCGCTTGCAACCCCGAGGGATGCTGATATTCCCCATGAAAGGGGCGGGTTCGCCGATTGAACCCTCCGGAGGACGATTGTATTGGTATCAATATTTTCAAGCATCCGGAGGGCCTCATCCCGGAAGATGATACCTTCCTGCCAGAGGTCGATTGCGATCCGGAGTGCAGCATAGGGAGCGCGCTTGCCTGACCTGCTCTGCAGAATATAGAGTGACCCTTCCTGGACCGTGAACTCGATATCCTGCATGTCACCAAATTCTCTCTCGAGTTGGGCAGCAATCTTCTGGAGGGCTGAATATTCGGCAGGAAGGCGTTGCCGGAACTCGTCCTGGGTTGCAACTTCCATGTCGCCGGAGACGACATCCTCTCCCTGTGCTCCGAACTTGAAGTCAACGAGGAGTCCCGGTTCACCTGTCCAGGGGTTCCGGCTGAAGGCCACACCTGCCCCTGAAGCAGCCCCAAGGTTTCCAAAAACCATTGCCTGGATGGTCACAGCAGTCCCCCGGGCTTCCCGGACGAGGTTGAGCCTGCGGAACTGCTCGGCCCGCGGGCTCATCCAGGAAGACAGGACAGCCTCGGTTGCACAGGCCAGCTGCTCCCCGACATCGGTAGGAAAAGGCCTCCCGTCCTGGCGGAGATAAACCTTTTCAAACTGCCCCGCAATCTCCTGCAGGCTGTGGAAGTCAAGAGCGGCCTCATCGTCGATATCCTCCCCTGCCATGGCCTCCCTGACAATTGTCCGGTATACTTTGGGGTTATGGCCAAAGACACTTGTCCCGAACTGTTCGAGAAATCGCCTGTATGAATCCCATGCAAAACGGGGGTTTCCGGTCATGACAATAAGTCCCCGGAGAGTCTCCCTGTTTAACCCTACATTGAGGATAGTGTCCATGACTCCCGGCATCGTCACGGGTGCACCTGACCGGACCGAGACGAGCAGGGGCCTTCTCCCGCTGCCAAAGGAAAGGTCCATCGCCCTTTCAATCCACCTGATGCCTTCTTGGAGCATATCCGGGAGATCGGGGGGCAGTGTCCGGTTATTCCTGAAATATTCCTCGCAGATGGATACGTTGAGGGCAAAGCCCGGCGGGACAGGGATCGCGAGGTTTGCCATGGTAGCGAGGACAGCTGCCTTGTTCCCGTATTCCCGGGCAGGTACCTGGGCCTTCCTTCCCGGCCCAAAAAAAATTATTCGTGGATATTTTTCCTGCATCGATACCACTACCTGTTCATCCGTTCGAGTGTCCTGTCCCGGATGGTCATTGCAGCCTTCATCAGGGAATTGGTCGCCTCTTCTATATTTGACGCAATCTCAAGGTAAAGGCGGAATTCCTTGAAATTCGTGCTTCTCTCGTAGATCACCCTCTCGGTATGACGCAGAGCCTCATCGGCAAGTCTCTCGAGGTTATAGACTTCGTCAACCGATTTTAAAAACTCCTGGAGATCCTCGCGGAGGTTTGTCCGGTGGAAATCCTGGGCTGCAATAAGGGCCCTCAGGAATCCCCGGCAGCCCTTCAGGGCAAAATGTGATAACTTGGAGAGCTCTTCATGGATTGGTGACACATCCAGGCTTTCCGGGACAAGGGTTGTGTAGAAAGTCGCTTCTTCAAGGTAGTCTGCAACATCATCTGATATAAAAATGAGATCGGCATAATACCCGATATCCTCTATCCTTGTCGAGAGGGTGCGGACCCTGTTGACAAGGTCATCGGCCTCCCGTTCCCACCTTTTTGCCCTCTGTGCATTTTTCAAAACCCTCTGCATATCCCCCCTCTGCTGGATGGTAATGAGGGATTCCTGGAGGACTGAACCGATCTCAATGGCATAGGAGATGTGTTCCACGCAGAGCTCCATCACACCCTGCTGGGCAGAGCGGAAGTGCTGGAGGAGCTCGGCCCGGATCTCGTCCTTGAGGAGAAAGATGGATGTTCCCGAGAGGAGACCGCGTGAAGATGTCTGGAAGACGAAGCGCAGGAACTGGATCGTCTTTTCAGGACCAAGGATCTGGGATAGCGGTTCACCATAGCGGAGGGGAATTCCCGATGTCATCTCAAGGGCATCGTAAATGAGCCGCTCACCCCCAAGTTCCAGGAAACCCCTGTGACCGACATCGTGTTCGGCGGCCCACCGGAGGAGTGCGATTGCCTCGTTGTTTGGGATGAAATTCCGCAACCTCTTGCGTGCCCTGTTCCAGTCGATGAGAAACACGATCCGGGAACCAAGGAAATTGAGGAATGAATCGAGATCATCTCTATTATCTGCCGAATACGTCCCGACGGTCAGGTGGTACAGCTGCTTTTCCATCCGTTTCCCCGGGCTCCGGGAGAGTGTGTCTGACCAGTTGACGGGATACGACTCAAACAGGCTTTGGAAGAACTGCAGCCTCTGGATATGGATATCAGTATACGTGACGTGTACGGTCATCCCTTCGATCGTCACAACGAGGACATGGGCATCAGTGAGCCCGATATCGTTCTGTATCAGGAGCTTTGACCCTGAACGCGTGGCAGTTGTGCCAAGGCCGGGGTGACCGAACCTGAGGGGAGACGTCCGGTTTACCCCGGCCATGAATGCACGCACCCTCGGACGGTCCTCGTCAGTCAGCATATACGTCTTTGCACCGTCTATCGTCTCCGTGCAGAGACGCGCCTGGAGCTGGTTGAGTGCCTTGTGAAGGTCCATCACGAGAAGGTGGAGACTGTCATTGCCTTCCCTGTCCCCCCTGCTCATCGCGTCAATAAAGCTTCCCCGGATGACCTCACCATCCCCCGACGGGAGATCGTGGAGGAGTCGGGAAAGCCTCTCCTGAAAAAGAACTGAAGGAGCCTCTCCGGCATCAGCGAAGGGAGCCATCATCTCGGTCATCCCCCCACGGATAATTGAGAGGATCTCTCCCAGGAGTGGGATGTGGTACTGGTCATCCCCGGTTTTCCGCGTACCCTCAGTGACTGTATCAAGAAGGGGATTATCCACCCCCGCAAGTTCCCTCTCCTTCCGCAGGTTGCTGTGCTCGACGTCCGGCTGGTCCGCATGGCTCCGTGCGTTCTGAAGAAGTGTAAAACAATACTTGACACGTTCATTCGAAGCAAAGGCAGCATTCACAAGGGTGGGGACAAGGAGGTCACTTTCACCCAGTTCCCGGATAATCTGGTTCTTCTCTGTCATCAGGTGTCCCGCGTGTGAATTATCATCCTATCCACAAGGGATATCCTTTCACCCGTTGCCATCGTGAACCATGAATATTTTGAGGGTATTCTCTCCGTGACTATTGCCCTATATATAGATACTTTCATAACTCTATATGCAGGTGTCGTGCACGGGCGACCAGGAAATTGGTCTGCCCCATTCAGGTCCCCGGCATCTGTTCCGTCTTTTGACCGGAATAATTGACCTTGATGAACAATTCTTTCTGAAAAGTCCTTTCAAAATCCTTCCTGTGGAGTTCAAGCCCCCATAGTTCGAGGTTACACCCATTTACCGCATCGAGTTCTATGACTGCGCATCTCCTGTCCTTTGTCAGGAAGCGGGCCCTGCGTATTACCCCCGTATGGCTGCGGTCAAGACTGTTGGCAAGGCAGAGAAGGTTTGCAAGGATGCGGAGATCGTCCCGGGAAGCTGGATCGATGTCAGGTATCCCCCGGGCCTGTTTTGGGGAGAGATACTTGCGGTGGAACCGGGCGATATTGGCAATCATGGCGATCTCCTGCTCGCTGAAACCGAGAAGCTCTCCATTTTTGATAATGTAGTACGAGTGCATCTCGTGGTTGTCGTATGAGAGGTAGCTCCCGACATCGTGAAGGATCGCCCCGTACCGGAGAATTTCCCTCCTGGAACCATCGAGCCCGTGGAAACCGGCATCCTTTGAACTATCAAACAGATCGAGGGCAAGACGCACTGTGGTATTGGCGTGTGACTCGTCAACACGGAATAGACGGGCAAGGCGCATCACGCTTGTCATGCGGACCGAGATGCCGGGAAAGGATGGAATTTCCCCTTCTCTCTGGAGGTAATCGACAAGGAGCCCTTCCCGGAGTCCCCTTTCGGTCGTGTGGATCTCTCCGAGGCCAAGGTTTTCCATGAGGGATTCCAGAATCGCGGCTCCCCCGACGATGATATCTGCCCTCTCGGGATTCATACCGGGTATTTTCTTCCTCTGCTCGACCGTGCTTGACCGGAGAACCGGAATGAGGCGCCCCAAGTCAGATAAGGTGAGCAGGTCCTTTGGGAACAGCGGGTCTTTCTCGTGGAAGAGCCGTGCGGCAATCTTTGCCAGGTTCTCGATTGTCCCGGAGCTTCCAAACCCGCAGTCTATCCGAAAGGACTTCATGCCCTTTAGTGTATCAAGGAGAGTCTCATCGATATAGGCCCGCATGGCAGAATAGACTTTTTTACTGACTTTTCCATCCCATTCGGAAGGAAAAAGCGTGCTCACTCGCAGTGCACCCAGTCTCTTGCTGTCAAGGAAGGAGAACGTCTCCTGGGTGCCGATAGCAATCTCGGTGCTCCCGCCGCCGATATCGATGAAGACTGCGACTTTTCCGTCGAGGTTGAGCCCGCTCGAGACACCGAGATAGGTGAGACGTGCCTCTTCTTTCCCGGGGATTACCTGGACATTGATACCTGCCTCGCGCTTCAGCCGTTCGATCAGGACGTTTTGGTTTTTTGCCTCTCTGGTCGCTGCCGTTGCGACCGCTATGATCTCCTGGGCACCCAGGGACCGGGCGAGTTCGACAAAATGGCGGCACACGAGCACCGTCCTGTCGATAGCATCACGGCGAAGTTCCCCGCCACCGGAAAATTCGCCTTCACCGAGGCGCACATATTCTTTCTGCCTTGAGAGAATTGTATACATGTAATTGGGACTGATACGGGCTACGAGGACGCGGACGGAGTTTGTGCCGATATCAATGAAGCCAACAACCTTCTCGTTCATGGGGCCGGGCTCCAGATGTATTCAAGGGGGGTCTGGAAGGTCTCCTCAAAAAGCCCTTTCTTCTCGGATAGTGCTACTTCAACCGCGGGAGAACGTTTTTTCGAGAAGTATCGGAGAATTACCTTTCCCCGGCTGGTTTCACATTCTGCCCTCTCCACAAGGCCATCATGACCGACGTCAAGCGCATCGGCAAGCCGGAGCAGAGAGGCAAGAACAAGAACCGTCCGTCTGTCATCAGCCAGAAGACGACCAAACGGCAAGTGGCGGGGTGATGGCATCTCTCTCCCATGGTAGCGGATGACCGAACCAATAATAGATCGTTCCCGGGCAGAGAAGGGGAGACCAGGCTCGGTGAGGATGAGAGACATACCGCTCTTCTGATGCCCCCCGATTCCCCCATAATAACCAATGTCATGGAGGATTCCCGCATGGGAGAGCATTCTCCTCTCTTGCTCTTTGAGCGAATGGAGTGAGCCAAGGGAGTCAAAGAGGGCAAGTGAAAGCCGGTTAACGTGGTGTGCGTGGTCGCTTTCATACGCGTATCTGCCGGCAAGCTGGGCAACGGTTGTCTCCGGGCTGTCTGCCGGGTCAGATATGCATCCGGACGACGACTGACCAAAGGAGCAGTCTCCTGGTTCGATCACGCCAAGAATGGCATCTGCCACGTTCTCATTCTCGAATTTTTCCCACCTTTTCAGCGCTTTTCTGTAGAGCCCGGCTCTCCTTTTCTGACACTCGGTGAGCAGGTATGTCATCCCTGGCCTGATGTGGACGGCAAGTTCGGATCTCTCCCTCCCACCGGCAAGTATTCTCTCTTCCGTCTCCAGGAAACCGGGGAGCATGGCTATCCAGACATCCATATCGTGCAATTGTCCAAGGATGTCCTGGAGGCGCCGGAGGTCCTTAATGGCGAAGAGAATCGCATCACCGGTCAGTGGTAAGTAAACCTCAAGGGTATACCGCAGTTTCTTGACAGCGATCCTCATTGCATGGTGCCTTTCAACAGCCAAAGGATCCCTTATATCTTCCCGGAATTCCATGAGGGCCAGTAGTCTCTGCCTGATGGCATCACGTGCCAATGTTGACAGCAAGGGGTCCGGCTCTGTGCCAGGGGACATTTCTGATTTTTTGTGGGCTTTAGCCCAGGCATGGAATTTGTCCGGGATCTTCTTCTGGCAGATCCGCGAAATGGCCTCCTCGACGGGGCCCTGGAGAGTTTCCCTCTCTTTTTCCAGGATGCGATAGATGTACTCGAGCCCGGGGAGGAGGGATGGGTCTTTTGTCTTTCCTATCATATCCCGTAAAAATTCCAGCTGGACGTCCCTGTCCCGGGCCCTTGAAAGGGCCCTCGTGATGCGGCGGACCCCTTTGATCCAGGATTCCCTCTCCTTTTTGGGCAGGCAGAAAGAAAAGACGGAGAGCGCAGCCCGGAGGCGTCTCGAGGCAACCCGCATGTCGTGGATAAACCCCGGATCCCGCGAACTCCTGGCGCCTCCTATCTGACCGGCAAATTTCAAAAAAAGTGGTGCAAGCACGGAATATCCGTATCCACAGATCCTCCTTTTCTCTGGTGGAGTATAATCCGGCGGGGATTTACCCGTCATGGTACTGCCATACCCCCTTGTTCTCGAGGAACCAGGTCTGGGACCGGATCGGCTCCTCGTCCTCCTGTGGATGCAATCTGCGGTAGGTTCCATCCCCGAGGAGTTCCCAGGCCCTTGTATTGTCTTTCAGATGGATGGCAAGTATTTTGTCAAGGATTGCATCCCTGAGTCCCGGATTTTTGACGGGAAAGAGGATCTCTACCCGGCGGTCGAGGTTTCGCGGCCGTAGGTCTGCACTTCCTAGGAAAACTTCATCCTCCCCCCTGTTATGGAAATGGTAGATCCGGGAATGCTCAAGAAACCTGTCCACGAGCGATGTGACCCGGATCGTGTTGCTGGTCCCCGGGATTCCCGGGCGGAGGCAGCATATCCCTCTCACGTCAAGCCTGATACGGACGCCGGCCATGGAGGCCCGGTAGAGCCACTGGATGATCTCCCTGTCCTCAAGCCCGTTGACCTTGATTGTGATGGCGCCGTTGCCGGATTCTTCCTGGTGCTTGATTTCCCGTTTTATCCTGTTTAGCAGCTCCCTGCGGAGGCTGACAGGTGCGACGATGAGAGACCGGAAAGACTGGATCCGGGAGTAACCGGTCAGCATGTTGAAGAGATCGGAGACATCCGCCCCGATCGAGGGATCAGTGGTAAAGAAGGAGAGATCTGCATAGAGGCGGGCCGTTGTGGCGTTGTAATTGCCGGTCCCCATGTGGACGTAACGTACAATACGTTCGCCCTCCCGGCGGACAACCATGCAGACCTTTGCGTGGACTTTCAGCCCAAAGAGACCGTACACGATGTGGACGCCTGCACGTTCGAGGGCTTTTGCCCAGATAATATTCCTTTTTTCATCGAAACGTGCCTTTAACTCGACAATAGCGGTAACCTGTTTCCCATTCTGGCGTGCTTCGATGAGGGCATCGATGAGGGGAGAATGTTCATCGATCCGGTAGAGGGTGATCTTGATGGCCAGAACATCGGGGTCTTCTGCTGCCTGCTGGAGAAATGAGATGACCGGCAGAAAGCTCTCGTAGGGATGGTAGAGAATGATGTCCCGGGTCCGAAGGGCAGAAAAAATATTTTTCTCAAGGAGAAAGGGAAGGGGAACAGAGGGAAGGAAAGGCGTATATTTCAGGTCAGGTCGCGAGACCGCTGTCATCTCCATGAGATCGGCAAAACCGATCGGCCCGGGCAGCCGGTAAACAAGCTGGGGTGAGAGATCGAGTTTTCCCGCTATGATTGAACAGATCTCGGGTGGCGCCTTCTCATCAATCTCCAGGCGGATGGGAAACCCCAGTCTCCGTGCCTCCATGCCCTCTTCGACAGCGGCGAGGAGGTCGGATGCCTCGTCTTCACGTATCTCGATATCAGCGTCACGGGTTACACGGAAAGGATAGGCAGCGTTAATAGGCACCCCGGGAAAGAGGAGATCGAGATTGGACGCAACGAGGTCTTCCAGCAGGACATATCCCGTCTCCTTCCCTGTCCCGTTATCCCGTTGAGGAGATATCCGGATTAATCGTGAAAAAATGGAGACCGGGACCTTTACGCGCGAGAAAAGGCGTCCCCTTTTTGGGTCCTTCAGAATCACAGCGAGGTTGAGGGAGAGGTTTGAGATGAAGGGGAATGGATGTGTGGCATCAAAAGCGAGGGGGGTGAGGACCGGTGCGATATCTGTTTCGAATTTCCCTCTCAGGTATTCCCTCTCGTCTTCCCGGAGGTCTGAATACCGTTTGATACGGATCCCCTGGAGTTCCAGGAGGGGCACGAGCCGGTCTTGCCAGCATTCCCTGGACTCCTTGTAGAGTGAGGTGGCCATTTCGCGTATTTTTACCATTTGCTCATCGGGTGACAAGCCATCGGGGGGAAGTTCAAGGGCTCCGGCCTTCTGTTGTCTCCGGAGTCCGGAGACGCGAATCATGAAGAATTCATCAAGGTTGCTCGCGAAAAGTGCCAGAAATTTTACCCTCTCGAGAAGGGGATGGCAATCTGCCTTTGCCTCGCAGAGGATCCGCCGGGTGAACTGGAGCCAGCTGATCTCCCTGTTGATAAAGAGTGCAGGGGAATCAAGGGGGATCCCCGGTTCTCCCCCCGCATCATCAATTGCCGGTGTCAGAAGAGACCTCTCCCTTTTTCTCTCGTTGTAATTAGTATGGCTGACCATTTCAATAAAATCACCCATGATGCGTTCAGGATCAGGCACGTTGGATGAGAACAAGGAGGCATTTTCACAGAAAATGCCCTTTGCTGCCATGCAGGTGAGAATAAAAGATGGAAATGGGTGCATCAGTCATAGTCGGGACCGCGTCTGCAGATTCCCTTGGGGGACTTTTGACCGGTTTTTCACAATTTGGCTGGTATCATTTTTTATCACCACCTCTCACCATCAGGATACCTGAAACCTCTGAGTAATTCAAATTTTTTTGAACAAATTTAATATACGGGGAGGAGTGAATGGAACAATACTGGACTCCCCGGGCAGGACCCAGGGAGACCAGCAGAAGGGGGAATGAAGAAATGTCTGAATTATACAAAAAAATGGTCCACGAGGCGATGGCAGCCCAGCGGGCCGACGTGGAAACGGTCAGGAAGAAGAGAGGACAGTCCTTTGTCATCGATGATGCAAAGGCATACCTCGATGCCGTGAAGTTGATGAAACCAATCGGGGAACAGTCAAAAGCAGTCTTCTCCCTTCACGTGGAATCGGTCAAAGCCCATTTTGACGTCCTCGAGAAACTGACACAAACCGTCCGGCCCGAAGATGATCCCTTTGTCGAGCATTACCAGACACCCGTGGTGATGGAAATCCTCTACGACCAGGACCCGGCGTTCAAGAAGAGCGTTGATGCCTTCGTCAAGGCGATTGGAAAGGCCGAGGCACTCATCGGGAAGGAGTCTGCCCGCCGGTATGCAGGCTTCTATGGGCCGACCTGTGTTGTTGACTTTGCACTCATTCCGGGCAGCACGAGCAATGTCGTGAACCAGGTCCTGCAGAAGACCGATATCCCTGCCGCCCACAAGCAGGCGATCCTTGCTTCAAAGTCCTGGGGCATGAACACGTCATACGGGATTGGGGAGGTATTTGCCCACGAGGTCGAGAAGGGTGCCACCCTTGCCGATGCGGTCAAAGCAGAGATCAAGATGCTCCAGGCGGTCTACGAAAACCCGGTGGAGACGCAGGCAAAGCTGATGGACGATGCCGGAATGAGCTCATTTGACTGCCGGAAGTACATGTCCGGGTACCGGAAAAAGATGGAAGCTCCGGTCAGGGCGGCGATCGATGACGGAATCCACTACGGAAACATCGTTACAATTCCCGCGTACTGCGTGGGGGATATTGCCCACCACATCGCCCAGTCCACCTTCAACATGTGCAAGGACGACGTCATCATGGCCACGATCGATGCTGCCACCGAGGTAATGGACAGGAACCTGAACGCAGCAGTCCCGAAATTCAGGAACGAATATGATGTCCTCTCGGTTGCGACCGGGGCTTCGGCCTGTGCTGCCGAGTACCTCCTGGAACTGGACGGCTTTAATGCCATCATGGTAGTCGACCTCCTCACGAAACGGTGGCACAACTATGTGCAGCTTTACCCGCGCCGTGGGGCAGCGGCCGAACTGCACAACTGCGACTTCATGGACATGATCTACCGGGGCTGGAAGTACATCGATAAGGCCAGGCGGGCCCAGAACGGGCATTCCGGCATGTTGAAACCGAAAGTGGGAGGCTTCGATATTGACCTTTCGCCGATCCACGAGAACGAGGTCCTCATGAACCCCCAGCGGTATGCGTACCCGGCATGTGCCATCACCGTGCGTGCGTCGGCGATGCTGCGCCTCGCCGACTATCCCTGCCTCTTGACAAGCGAGCCCGTGACGGCGACCCTCATGACCAACATCATCGCCCTGCACAAGGAGGTTGCCGCAGCCCCGGCCAGGATCTGCAAGGACTGTGCATCGGCAGCGCTCATGGACTTCCGGCATTGCTATTGCCAGTGGAGAGAAGCAGTCTAAAGCAGAGCTGGTGAGGTCACATGAAGTGCTATGTCTGTGTGAAAGAAGGGCGGTCCACCGATGCGGTTGCGGTGTGTATCGTCTGCGGCATGGGTCTTTGCAAAGATCATGCCATACGCGAGGAATTGGACCTGTGGGAGGGGGGCTACCCCTTCCCGGCCAAGAAGGTGAAGGCAAAGATCCCACGCATTCTCTGTCCCGAGTGCTACCAGGCACTCAAGGGGAAGTGAGACGATGAGCGATCTCGCAAAGCGTTGCATTGCAGAACTTGCCGGCACCGCCCTCCTCGTCTATTTCGGTGCAGGTGCCGCGGCAATCACCCTCATGATCGCCCGCGGAACAGACACGGGGACACCCTTCAACATCGGCATTGGGGCACTGGGAGGGCTTGGGGACTGGTTTGCCATCGGGATGGCGTTTGCCATCGTGATCGCCGCAGTCATCTATTCGATGGGAAGGGTCTCGGGCGCCCATATCAACCCTGCCGTGACTGTCGCGCTCTTCGCAACGAAGAGGTTTCCCGCCGGCGATGCCGGTGCGTACATCGTTGCCCAGCTGGTCGGGGGAGCCATTGGCAGCCTGCTCTTTGCCGCCAGTGCAGGGATGGAGGCGGTCATGGTCGGGGGACTCGGGGCTACTGCACCCTTCCCGGGGATCGGCTACGGCCAGGCGATCCTCGCGGAAGCAATCGGCACCTTTGTCCTGATGCTGGTTATCATGGGCATTGCCGTCGATAAGAAGGCACCCCAGGGTTTTGCCGGGTTGATCATCGGGTTGACCGTCGGAGGGGTGATCACGACAACCGGCAACATCGCGGGCGCATCCCTCAATACGGCCCGCACATTCGGCCCGTACCTGGTCGATTCCCTCCTGGGGGGACCGGACCTCTGGGTGTACTTCCCGATCTACATCATCGGCCCCATCATCGGTGCGGTCATTGCGGCGTTCTTCTATGACTACCTTGCAGGGGAAGGCAGTGCGACTGCCTGAATGAGGGTAAAAAGACGAGCACCGGAGAGAAACCATGGCAGAAAAGGGGCTGCCATGTCCCTATCAGGAGTCGGGCGGGCAGTCCAGTTCCCCCTCTCTTCTCTCGTGTCCCGGGTAATGGGATGCCATTGACACAGGACGTGCAGTTTTTATACCAGTGACCGGCAAGTCCTGCATCATGTGCCGGAAAGTTATCTGTCCCTCCTGCAGGGAGGCGAAAGTGCGTGTCGCCATGATGAGGGCGTACATCAGGCCGAGGGGGCCCGATGGAAGACCCCGGTTGGTCCCGGTCGGGTGGTGGTGCCCCTCGTGCGGAGGATTCCAGAAGGAGTGATATCGGGAGAAACCATTTTCTTTTTCCCCGACCCGGAACAAATATCTCCCCGGCCCAAAAAAGACTCTCCCATGGGCCAGTGGGTCAGGGACATGGTCGGGCTCGGTGTATTTCTCTGGTTACTCGGTTATATCGCCTCAATCCTGCTCTTTTTTTCGCCGTATGCCCCCATCATGGGATGGGTCATTACTCCTGCATTCATTCCGGTTACCATTGCCATCACATGGTGGTGGTTCCGGCGACGAAGGCTCCCTCTTTCCTATTACATCCGGGTGGGACTGGTCTGGACAGTTATTGCTGTTGTATTCGACTACCTTTTCATCGTCGTGCTCTTTCATGCCACCTATTACGCCATCGATGTCTTTTTGTACTATGGCCTGACGTTCCTGATACCTGTCGGAGTCGGCCTGTTCATTGACCAAAGCGAGGGGAAAAAGGACACGGAAGGGTGAAAAGGGGCCCGTGGGGAGCAGAAAAAGTCACCCTGTACTCCCTTTTCGATCTGAGGCGGACCCGGACAGTCTCATTTCCCAACCTGCTTACGAAGGTATTGGGGGAGCTCGTTTTTTTCGGGTGATTTTTGGGGGTGGTATGTCCCAAATATCCCTTGCTTGCGGGAGAGGGAACCACCCTTGTCATTTCCGCCATGTTCATATATGTTGAACGATGATATTTCAAATGTATTTGAAATGACTTTATTCGTGTTGTTTCCCCAAAACCGAGGGACGATGGGTGTCCGGGTCCCTTGGATGTGCGAGTCTCTCAGATGGCGCAGGGGACCCCGGAGTCATGGAAGGGATTGCAATGATTGATGCTCTCATCGGATCGCTCATGCTTGGCTGGGAGACGCTCGCGGGATACCTCCAGGAGCATGTCCTCACCTGCCTCGTGCCCGCGTTCTTCATCGCCGGCGCGATAGCCATCTTTATCAAGAAGGAGGCTATCCTCAAGTATTTCAGCCCTGACTCCCCGAAACCGGTTGCCTACGGGCTGGCATCGGTATCGGGGACGGTGCTTGCGGTCTGCTCCTGCACCATACTCCCGATGTTTGCCGGGCTCTTCAAGAGGGGGAGCGGGATCGGCCCTGCCACCACGTTTCTCTATGCAGGACCTGCCATCAACATCCTTGCCATTGTCTACACCGCAAAGGTGCTCGGATTTGACCTCGGGATTGCAAGGGCAGTCTTTGCTATCGGGATGTCGATCCTCATCGGCCTGATCATGGCGATGCTCTTTCGGTCCTACGATACGGAGACGAAGGAGAAGATGAAACTCATGCCCTCGGTCCCCGCGGGTGAGAGGCCGGAGCGACCTGGATGGGCTGTCCCCCTCTTCTTCGTCCTGCTCGTCGGCATCCTGGTCACGGCCACTGCGCGGGTCGACTGGATGATCAAGTTCCCTATCATCTACGCCATGACCCTGGTGGTCGCCTACCTCCTGGTCTACTTCTTCGAGCGGGACGAGGTCACCGAGTGGGGATACGAGACCTGGGACCTGACAAAGAAGATCTTCCCCATCCTCATCATTGGGACCTTCTTCCTCGGGATGCTCGCCTTCTTCCTCCCGCCCGAGTCTTTCCGTCCGTTCTTCGGGAACAACTCTATCCTTTCCACGCTCCTTGCAGCCATCGTGGGAACAATCCTGTACATGCCGACCCTGCTTGAGGTGCCAGTTATCGGGACCACGTTTGGCTACACGACTGGCGTGATGGCGGGAGGCCCTGCACTCTCCCTCCTCCTCTCAGGCCCGAGTGTCAGCCTCCCCTCGCTCCTCGTGCTCTCCCGCATCATGGGGGCAAAAAAGACTGTCACGTATGCGATACTGGTCATTGCCTTCTCGGCTCTTGCAGGGTTTGCCTACGGGGTGTTTCTGGGGTAGGGTGAAGTATCATATGGGAGAGAGAGATAAACCGTGCTGTGCGGCAGAAGCTCTCCGGCGTATCCGGCAGGTGGACGTCGGGGGTATTACCGTCGGGCTCGCGATGCTCGATGACATCATCGATGAGGTGCAGGGGCTCCACCTTGCATCAAAAGATGCGATTGTCAACGAGCTCGTCAAGCGCATAAAGGTCTATAATTACGTTCCCCCATCAGCGGAGGACAAGTATCGGGAAGCAATGTATCGTGAGTATGAAAAAAAGGTGAAATCATGAAGATCGAGATCCTTGGGACTGGGTGCATGAAGTGCAAACGGCTGGCAAAGAACGTTGAACACGCAGTCGCGGAGATGGGGATTTCCGCCGAGATCCAGAAGGTGGAGGACATCACCGCGATCATGGACCGGGGGGTCATGCTCACCCCTGCGCTGATAGTGGATGGTGAACTGAAGGTTTCGGGTAGGGTAGCCGATGTAAAAGAATTGAAGGAGATCCTAAAGAGGTGAAATCAATGGCAGAGGAAATGAAATGCGTATGCGGTGGACCCGGAGTGGGAGAAGGTGGGAAGAAAAGGGTTCTCTTCCCCTGTTCCGGTGCCTCCAACACAGGCCAGATCTCCAACCATGCAGCGGTCCGGCTCGCACAGGAGGGTTTTGGTATCCTCGCCTGCACGGCAGGGATTCCCATCCGTGCCCCTGCGACGATGGACAAGGTTGAGAAAGGGGAGGAGATGGTCGCCATCGACGGGTGTCCCGTCGCGTGTGCAAGAAAGGTGCTTGAGCAGCAGGGGATCACGGTTGGCCAGCATATCATTGTGACCGACCTTGGGATCAAGAAAACCGGTGAGCTGATACCGTCCGAAGAAGAGATCGAGAAGGTCGTTGACGCCGCGTGGAGCAGTTCATAAAGGCGAGCGATACGTTCACCCACAGTCCTGGGATACGGAATGTCCCCCTCAGGCATCATGCATGGAATGAATGGAGAGAGGGCAGAGGAAAAGGAGAAAACAGTATCCTCGTAAAGGGGGAATGGAAGTGACCGAGCGCCGCCTTAGTACTTTTGAGAAGTATCTCACGGTCTGGGTGGCCCTCTGCATCCTTGCCGGGATCGCTCTTGGAGCGATTGCGCCCGGTGTTGCCGTAGCCCTCGATTCCTTCTCTGTCTACCAGGTCTCGATCCCGATTGCAATAGCCCTCTTCTTCATGATGTACCCCATCATGGTGAAGATCGACTTTGCCGAGGTGCTCAAGGCCGCCCGGACCCCAAAACCCGTGGCCCTCACCCTGTTTATCAACTGGGCCATAAAGCCGTTCACGATGTACCTCCTTGCCACGTTCTTCCTCGGATACGTCTTTGTCTCCTTCATCCCCGGGACCGAAGTGCTTGCAGACGGGAACACGGTCGAGCTCTGGAGGAGTTATGTCGCAGGCTGCATCCTGCTCGGCATCGCACCCTGCACCGCCATGGTCTTGATGTGGAGCTACCTGGCACGGGGAAACGACGGCCTCACCCTGATCATGGTTGCCGTTAACTCGCTCACCATGCTCGTCCTCTACGCACCCCTTGGGGGGTTCCTCCTCGGGGTGAACGCGATGCCGATCCCCTGGGAGACCATCCTCCTCTCTGTCGCCATCTATGTCGGCCTTCCCCTCCTCGCCGGTTATTACACGAGGAAGTGGATTATTCAGCACAAGGGGATGTCATGGTTTGAAACAAAGTTCCTCCACCTCCTCACCCCTGTCTCTATCATTGCTCTCCTCGGGACGCTCGTCCTCCTCTTCACCTTCAAGGGAAACGTCATTGTCGAAAACCCGGCAACCATCCTCTGGATTGCGATCCCCCTCTTCATCCAGACCATGCTCATCTTTTCCATTGGGTACTTCGCCCTGGCCCGCTGGCTGAAACTTCCCTACCGCGACGCTGCCCCCGCTGCGATGATCGGGGCTTCTAACCACTTCGAGGTCGCAATTGCCACCGCAACCATTCTCTTCGGGCTGGCTTCAGGAGCAGCGCTCGCAACGGTCGTAGGTGTGTTGATCGAAGTGCCCGTAATGCTCATGCTCGTGAAGATTTGCTTGCGGACGCAGGGGTTATTCAGGAGTGAACCGGTATGAAAATGAAATCAATGCTTGTGCCATTGGAAATCCACGGTGCGGGAACGGTGATGGTCCCTGCCGTGGAAGAGATCGCCCGTCTCGGTATCGAGAGGGCAGACCTGCTGTATGTCGTAGGAGCTGATACAGGTCTCCTTGCCCGCGATCAACAGATAATGAATGAATGGAAACAGCGCCTGGAAGGATGTGGAGTAAAGGAGGTCCGGGTCGATATTGACGAGGGTATTCCCTGGATCGATATCCTGGAACGGGCGGAAGCGGAGCCCCCCTCCCTCATTGTCATGGGATCGCACGGCAGATCTCTCATCCCCCGCATGTTCCTCGGCAGCCAGACAGAGAATGTGCTCCATCATGCAAAAGCCCCCCTCCTGATCCTCCGCCTCACCATCATGAAGAGTGGTGACCCCGACACCTGCACGATCCGCCCGGGGCTCTTCCGCCGGGTCCTCTACCTCACCGATTTCTCGGCCGAGGCGGAGCGGTGCATCCCGTTCATCGAGTGGCTGGCCGGTGCGAAACCCGAGCAGCTGGTCATCATGCATGTCCAGGACACCCGTCGTCTCTGGACCGCTACGCAGGAACAGATTGCCGAATTCAATCGTAAAGACGCCGGGAGGCTCGCAGAACTGAAAAAACGGTTCGAACCACTGGGAATCCCCCAGGTCGTGACCGAGCTCGTCACCGGGAATGCCATCGATGAAATTCTGGCAGTGGAGGACTCCTTCGCACCGACGGTCATCGTTATGGGGGCGAAGGGCCGGACCAGCAGTGTGAGTTCCCTGCTGGGCGGTGTCACAGAGGCAATAGTCCACAGGGCAAAGGCGCACGTGCTGGTGATGAGGTAGTGATAAAAATCCTTTTAAATTGGGGCTTTTGGCTTTTGCGATGAGTTCGGTGAAACAGGGGCGGTAACGATGGGGCACGGTGTTCATAAACCCGGCGAAGACAGAATGTCGGCGACGATGGCGAGCATCGAGAGGTGGCTTGGGAATCCGTTTACACGGGTCATCCTCCGCTGGTTGTCATCGGACTGTGCACGATGCGGCAACAGGCTCGAGCTGGCACTGGACCGGTTCACTGGCAGGAAAAACTCGTCCCCCTGTGCATCCTGCCTTGTGGCGTCCTGGATCGTTGGACTTACTATCAAGAAGAGCGGGGACGTCTTTGGCGTCAGTGATGACAGTTTAAAGGAGGGCCTTCTCGACCCCTACCTGAGGCGAGGTCTCTCGACCGTGATCAGGGGGATTGCCCGCTATGGGGTCACCCGGCCGCAACGGGTGGATGCACCGTTCCTCGTGGTCTGGGACATCACGCACCGGTGCAACCTCAGGTGCATCCACTGCTACCAGGATGCCCATAAGGCCTTCCCCGATGAGATGAGTACAGAGGAAGCAAAAAAGGTCCTTGACGATCTCAGTGATGCCGGTGTGGTGGCGATCGCCTTCTCCGGCGGTGAACCGCTCATGCGCCCGGACATGCGGGAACTGGTCAGCTACGCCAAGGACAAAGGCTTTTTCGTCTCGCTTGCCAGCAACGGTACCTTGATCGATGAGCACATGGCAAATGACCTTGCCGCCAGAAAGCTTGACTATATCGAGATCTCTGTTGACGGTGCAGACGCAGCGCACCACGACCTCTTCCGAGGGGTCCCCGGGGCGTTTGACAGGGCGGTGGCGGGGATACAGGCATGCGTTGGGGCGGGACTCGATACAGGGGTAGCGACAACAGTCACGCGGGAGACCGTCGGACAGCTCCCGGCCATCCACCAACTGGCGGCAGGCCTTGGTGTGAGCCGCATGATGTGTTTTAACTTTGTACCGACAGGCAGGGGAACCGGGATGGTTGACCAGGACATCCCCCCTGACCAGCGCGAAGCGCTTCACAGGTGGATCCTCGGAGTCGACCGTCGCGGCAACCTTCCTGTCCTGCTCTCGACGGCGCCACAGTTTGCCCGCGTGGCAGTCGAGGATGAACAAGGGGAGGGAGGCATCCCCGTCGGCCATTTCTATACAGGAAAGGGACTGGAGGGAAAGGCGGCGGCCCTCGCAGAATTCATTGGCGGGTGCGGGGCAGGGAGGATCTATTGTAGCATCGAGCCGGAGGGGACCGTCCAGCCCTGCGTCTTTTTACCTGTTCCGGCCGGCAACCTCCGGCAGTCATCGTTTGCTGAAATCTGGCATAACTCAGATGTCCTTTCCCACCTCCGCTCCCGCGAGAACCTCAAAGGGAATTGCGGGACTTGCCGGTACCGGCTGCTTTGCGGGGGGTGCAGGGCGAGGGCATATGCATATTTCCAGGATCTCGATGCCCCGGACCCGGGGTGTATACGAAACCGGGTTCTCTGGGACTCGCTCAGCTCAAAGGCGGAGGCCGCCCATGCGTCATGAACGAAGGGTGTCACACCTCCCCCCGGAGGGTGCCGGATAAGATATTTTTGGGGAGCACAGGAAAAAGTTCTGAATTAACAGGGAAACAGGTGAATGAATTGACACACCTAGAAGAGATCAGGAAAAACGGTAAGACAATGAAAGAGATCCTCGGCCTCCACGGGTCGCCCATCGGAGTCCGTATCGTACGGAAGGGTATCTCAGAGACGTTCTCCGAACCGTGCGCGGAAGAGCACATGCGGTTCTGCCAGGCCCTGATGAGGGGCCGGCACGGAATGCGAACGGTGATTTGCAAGGAGAACCTCGTATGCCCGGCGGCGGCCTGTGCATTCGGGTTCAAACCGCTTCCAGAGCCGTTGAAGACCGGCAAGGGCCTTGTTGGTTTTGGCATCACGGCAAGAGAAGAGATCGGAGTGAGGATGTTCGAAGAAATGACGGTGTTTGAAAAGGGTAATATTGATCGGATCGACGTATTCCCTCTCGAAAAAGCCAGGATAGAGCCGGACATCGTGGTGGTGGAGGACGAAGTGGAGAAACTCATGTGGATCGTCCTCGCCTCGATGCACAGCCGTGGCGGCGAACGGGTCCGGGGGACCACGGCCGTGCTGCAGGCTACCTGCGTGGACGCGACTATCATTCCCTATAAGGAACAGCGACTCAACTTCAACTTCGGATGTTATGGCTGCCGGGATGCGACCGATATCGGACCGGGTGAAGCGATCGTCGGGTTTCCGATCGACGAACTGCCTTCGATTATCACCCACCTGGAGTACCTGAACAAGAAGGCCCTTCCCCATTCACGGGGCAAGCATGCCTTGGAAGCGTTCATGAAACAACACAAGGGCGGGGATGAAGGTTCATGTTCGTCGCTGTGACCAATGGCTGGGCATAGAGGAAAATACCACTGATGCATCACGCACACAGGCGTGCCGAATACATACGCGATAGCGTGTTGCAGTCGTAAATGAGGGGAAATGAAGGTTTCAGAGAAGACCCGGGGGATATAATGGCAAAGAAAAATGCGCTGTTGAAGTATGCAGCGTTCGTGAGAGAATACTATGCACTTATCATCATTGCAACCCTTTTCGTGGCAGTAGCAGTCGGGCTGGTCTCATCCGCTCCAGGAAGGGTTCTCCAGCGGTACAGCGTGCTGTTCATCGTGATCATGATCGGGGCAATGGGCTTTTCCATCACCTTCAAGAGCCTCAGTGCCTCTCTCAAGGAATGGTGTGCACGCTGCCTCTCGCTTGGCCTGGTATTGAACTTCCTCTTTGCACCGTTCCTGTGCTGGCTCCTTGCTCTCCTGCTGCTCCAGGAATATCCTGATTTTGCCGTGGGGCTTATCCTTATCGGCGCGGTCCCCTGCGCCGGGATGGCCATGGTATGGACCGGTCTCCTGAAGGGTGACCTCCCGCTCGCAACCGTTATCAATGCCGTGACGATGGTGCTCGCACCCTTCCTGATCCCATTGATCATGCTCTTTTTTGCCGGGCGCTTTGTCGTTATTGATATGGCTGCCATGTTTGTGCAGGTGCTCCTCACCGTCCTCTTACCCCTCCTTATCGGCATATCCCTGCGGGAGATCCTTGAATGGAGGACCTGTGCCCAAAAAGGCCAGGATGACCCCCAAAACCGCGGCACGACAAGGAGAGAGAACAGCGTGCAGTATATACTCCCCATCATGTCAGCGATCTCCGCGACCATGGCAGTCCTGCTCATGTTCATGGCCATCAATACGAGTATCCCGCTCATCCTGAAAAATCTCGCCTCTATCGTCCCGCTGGTCATGTCGACCGTGACGATCTTCCCGATTTTATTCATTGTCTCATACGTGATCAGCGTGCGGCTCTTCCCCCATGCCCAGAACATTGCCCTCACCTACTCTTCCGGCATGAAAAACCTCCCCATTGCCATCGGGATAGCCTCGGTCAGTTTCGGGGGGCTCGCGATGCTGCCGGTCGCGGTTGGATTTGCCTTCCAGATGCTGACTGCAGTCGGGTTCTACCAGGTATACAAGAGATCCTCCGCGGACAGCCGTTGATTGGGTGAAGCGAGGAGACATTTTTTATGAACGTCCCAGCATGTTCTCACAGCACCCGATTGGACCAGCGTAGTATCCTCCTTGTCGCAATACTCACCTCGTTTCTCACGCCGTTCCTGATCTCCTCCGTCAATATTGCCATTCCTGCCATAGGGTCGGAATTCGGGGCAGATGCCGTCCTCCTCGGCTGGATTCCGACATCCTACATCCTGGCATCGGCGATCTTCCTCATCCCGGTAGGAAGGCTCGCCGACATCCATGGCATGCGGCGGGTCTTCTTCCCGGGGATTGTCATTGTTACCATCGCAACGGTTCTCTGTGCATTTTCTGTTTCTACCCCCATGCTCATCGGTTTCCGGGTACTCCAGGGGATAGGGAATGCCATGGTCTTCTCGACTGCGGTTGCTGCTCTCACTATCGTGTATCCCCCGGGGAAGCGGGGTATGGCGCTTGGGCTCAGTGTCACGGCGTCCTACATCGGGCTCTCCCTCGGCCCTTTCATTGGAGGGATATTGACCCAGAACCTCGGATGGCGGAGCATCTTCCTTGCCACGATCCCGATCTCGGCACTCATTATCCTCCTGCTCATGCAAAACGGTGACGAGTGGACAGAGAGAATCCCGGAGCGCTTCGATCTTGCAGGGTCCATCGTCTATGGCTCCATGCTCCTCTGCCTGATGTACGGCCTCTCGCTCCTCCCCGGGACGGAAGGGTGGGCCTTTGTTCTTGGCAGCCTGCCGCTGCTCGCGATCTTTGTCCTCTGGGAGATGCGCATCGAGAGCCCGATTATAAAGGTCAGCCTGTTCCTGGAGAACCGCGTCTTTTCCTTCTCGAGCATCGCAACGATGATCAATTACAGTGCCACCTTTGCAACAAGCTTCCTCCTTGCACTCTACCTCCAGTTCAACAGGGGATTTGACCCCCAGGCCACAGGTCTCATTATCATGGCGCAGCCGGTCGTGCAGGCGGTCTTTTCACCCGCGGCAGGCCGTCTCTCTGACCGCGTGGAGCCGGGACTCATCGCATCGGCAGGGATGGGTGCAACGGTGATCGGCCTTGTGATGCTTGCCCTCCTCGCAGAGGAGACGCCTCTTCTCTTCATCGTGGCCGCCCTCGTCGCCCTTGGCATCGGTTTTGCGCTCTTCTCATCGCCAAACACGAATGCTATCATGAGTTCGGTAGACCGGAAATTTTTTGGCGTTGCCTCAGCCACCGTTGCAACCGCCCGCCAGGTCGGGATGATGCTCTCACTCGGTGTCACCATGGTGATTTTCTCGCTGGTCATCGGGCGTGTCCAGATCACCCCGGAAGTGCACGCGCAACTCCTGGAAAGCATACAGATTGCCTTCACAGTCTTTGCAGTCCTCTGCGCGGCGGGAATCTACTTCTCGCTCGCACGGGGGAAGGTGAGGGAGGAAGCAGGGTAGACCGGCGTGCAAAAAAGGGCTCTCTCACCCGACGCATATGAGTCGGCGAATGAATATGCCTGCCCACATGTAACCGACGAAACCCCCGATAATATTCCCGACGACGATTCCGGAATAGACACCAAACTCGCCGAGCCCGAGCACTATGCCAAGGATGAATGCAAAGAGCAGATCAAAGGCAAGGGTCCTGAGGAGGCTGATGACAAGGGACGTAAAGCCGTGCCCCGTCCCCTGGAAGACGGAGGACGAAAACATCCCCAGCGGGATGAAGGGGTAAAAGAAGCACATGGTCTGGAAGAAGAGGATGAAGGCCGGGAAGAGGTGAGCGCTCTCGGGTGAATACGTGAAGAGTGCCGTAATCTGGGGGGAGAGCAGGTAGGTAAGGATACCGGTCACGAGGCCGATACCAACCCCGATACGGATCGAGTACTGGTGCACGGTGCGGATCTTTTCATATTCCCGTGCCCCGTATGCTGCCCCGGAAACGGCAATGACCGATGTTGCGATCCCTATCAGGGGGACGATTGCAAACATCACGATTCTCCAGCCCGAGGTATAGACGGCAACTGCATCGGTGCCCGCGATCGTGACAAGGATGAGGTTGATCGAAAGGGACATGACCGAGAGGAGGAGGTACTCGAGGCTCGCCGGGATTCCCACATCGAGGATGGACCGGAAGATCCGCATGTCAGGCGAGAAACCCCGGAATTTTAGATTGACAAAGGTGTCATTGCTGATAAAAAACCAGTAAGCAAGCACGACGAGGACTGACGCTATCGAGATGACGGTGGCAATCGCTGCACCGGCAACCCCGAGTCCTGCCCAGTAGATGAGGATCGGGTCGAGGATGATGTTGAGCACTGATGAGACGGCCATTGCGTACATCGTCCTCTTTGTATCACCCTCGGCCCTGAGGACGGCATAGGCCATCTGGACGACGAGGAAAAATATCGTGCCCAAAAAGACGATCTGCCCGTATTCAACTGCAATGTCGGTCACCGGCCCCGCACCGAGCAGGACCACGATGGGGCGCAGGAAGAGGACAAATATGACCGTCAGGACCGCTGAGACGATGAAAGCGGTGAGGATAGCGTGGCTGGCCGCGGTATCTGCCCCCTCTTTGTCACGGGCCCCTATGCACCGTGCGACAACCGAGGTCGCCCCTGCCCCCAACCCGTTCGAGAGGCCCATCAGGATCATGAAGAGCGGCGTGACGAAGCCGACACCGGCGAGGGCATCGGAACCGAGCCCCGCAACCCATATGGCATCGGCGAGGTTGTAGATCGCAATCAGGAACATAGCAACGATCATCGGGCCGGCAAGCTTCCGGACGGCGACTTTCGGGTCGCCCCGGAGGATGCTGACTCCCCTCGTCACCTGTTCGTCGAATGCACGTCCAGGTGCGTCCCCGTCTTTATCCGCTGTTGCAGTCATCCTTGCATTCCTCTCCTATCAGGTGCATGCTCTGGCGCGCGAGGACCATGAGATGATCCCGGACCCGGACCCGGTCCTCCCTCGCAAGGACAGCAAGGAGTTCTTCCTCCCATTCTGCCTCGATACCGAGGATTTCGGCGATCGTCCCCCTCCCTTTGTCCGTCAGGAAAAGCCCCCAGGCACGACGTTTCCCGGGTATTTTTCTCCGGGAGATGAAACCACCCCGTTCCAGGCGCCGTACGGCACGGGCAACCGTTGCCTTGTCGAGGTAGAAGAACCGCGCAAGGGTCTCCTGCATCACACCCTCCTTTTGGGACAGGTACATGAGGAGGGGGAACTGCCCGGCGGCAAGGCCACGTGGCACCAGGTGCCTGTTCAGGGCGATGGAGTGGTTCCGGTGAATGAGGGAGAAAATGGCTCCCAGGGGGAGGTCAGGGTGCATCAGGCATCAATAGCAGTAAAGGTGAGCAGGGTTGCTGTATAAAAGTTGCGTATGCAACAATAAAATTCTTCAAACCCCCTCCCATGTGGACGGGAGGAAAACCGGGACATGTCCTCTTATCCTGCTGCCATGATACCCGGGATAGACCAGGGTTTTTGTTTCAGGAGACCGGCATGAGGATGTCAGGGAACTCCTGTGTCCTCTCGAGTGACCTGACCCGCGTTTTTAAGATCAGGGTGTGACCGATACATCTGGTTGCAAGGAAACCACAGTCGGCGTTGACCTGAATCGTTTCAGTCTTAAGCGATCCTCCCTGAAGGTCCCCGATGCACCTTTCGATGGATGGGCCCGCGTTGATAAAAATCCTCTCTCCGGCATCGTTGAACACCTCCAGGATGACACAGACTGAATGGGCCGTCTCGTCGCCCGTGTTTGCAATCGTTGCCGTGGTCTCCCGGCAGGTAAGACCACAACTTGCGGGTGTCCCGGAGTCCAGGGTGAATGCAACGGGCCGGGGGGCTGGAGTCAGAGAGACTGTAACCGGTGTTGTCCCCCCGGTCTGAACCAGCGTCACCGCCGCCACCTGGTCGCTTGACGGCGTTGCCACCGGAGTCCAGGTATCCATGATATCCCGTGCAGAATCGGGATGGGGTGTGACTCCCCCACCTTGTTGAATCTGGTCCGGGACCAGGAGCCAGATCCCAAGACAAATAACCACTCCGATACCGAGAATCACTGCAAGGATCGCAGGGGAGAATTTCATCCGGTCTGGTATATGACGGGAAAGGACAAGAACCCCCCCGTTAGCCCCTGCAGGAGAGTATTCCTATATCAGGAAAACGGATACCATAGAATGGGATGCGACGGTCTTTTCGTGAGAAAATTTTCATGGAAGAAAAACCATGATGAATTATTCTTTTAGGGGCATGAACTAATGGCAGCAGTGATCGAGACATGCGGGCTCTCGAAGGTCTACGGTGACGTCACGGCCCTTGACTCCGTCTCCCTCTCGGTCGAGAAGGGGGCACTTTTTGGTCTTCTCGGCCCGAACGGGTCCGGCAAGACGACCATGATAAAGGTTCTGACCGGCCAGGTCCGGCCAACCGGGGGTTTTGCAAAGGTGCTGGGGCTCGATCCGGCGAAGGATGGCGTAGGGGTGAGGGAAAGAGTCGGGATCATCCCGGAGCAGGAGTCTCCGCCCAGTTTTCTCTCGGCGATGGAATACCTGGAGTTCGTCGGGGCCGTGAGAAAAATTCCGGACATCGCGGAAAAGGCGGAAAAATGGTTCGATATCCTCGAATTCGGGGATAAAAAGAACGTACTGTGCAAGGATCTCTCAAGGGGAACCCGCCAGAAGCTCATGTTTGCCCAGGCCTTCATCCATGAACCCGTCCTTGCCCTGATCGACGAGCCCCTGATCAACCTCGATCCCCTGATGCAGGACGTGGTCAAGGAATTCCTTTCTGACTATGTCAGGAAAGGAAACACGCTCTTTCTCTCGACGCATATCCTCGAGGTCGCCGAGGAGATCTGTTCTGCGGTCGCAATCCTCCACCGGGGAAGACTCCTCCATGCGGGACCGGTCGCTGACGTGAGAGCGCATGGTGAGCACCTCCCCGGGTTCTTCCTCTCGCTCGTCCGGAAGGGTGGCCATGCCTAATCTCTTCTCCTGTCTGATGAAAGAGGAGTGGAGGATGCACTCCACGATGTTCGGGAGCGTCTCCTTTGCTCTCTTCCCGGTGATGATCTTTGGGATCGTGTTCATGGGCTCGTTCCTGCTCCCCCTGCTCTCTGCCGCGTTTCCGGCAGGAGACCTTGCGTTTCTTGCTCATGCCACCTTCCTCCTGCTTGGGTTCATGGTCGGTGGCTTCGGACTCCTTGGGAACGAGATGATGAACAGGAGGTTTGGCCAGGCGAGTCTCCTCGTGTATTCGGCGCGGAGTCTGCCCCTTTCAGAGCGGTCCATCTTTGCACACTTTGTCGTAAAGGACATCTTCTACTACTTCTTCCTCTGGGTTCTCCCCTTTGGGGCAGGGTACATTGCCGCATCGCCATTTTCAGGTGTCCCCCTCTCACGGGCACTCCTCCTCCTGCTGACCTTATCCCTTTCATTCCTCCTCGGTCTCTGCGTTGTTTTCCTCCTCTCGTCCCTCTATGTCCGGTCGAAAACGGCGTGCCTCCTTGCAGTGGTCTTTCTTGGTGTTGCGGCCGGGATATACACGTTTTGGTCCGGCACGAACCCCGCACTGCTCTTTCCCCCGTATCTCCTCTACTCTGCCTTCTCGTGGATGGCTTTTCTTGCGACGGCCCTTGCAATTGCTGTCCTGTTCGCCGCATCAGTCGTGCTCTTTTCTCCGGAAGGGAGGAGTTCGGCACGGACATACAGGCGCGTGCTCGGGCGCCTCGCGAAAATGTTATCGTTCCTTCCTGATTCACCAATCGTCGCAAAGGACTTGCTCGATCTCGCCCGCAGCGGCATCGGCATCGGTCAGACACTCTTCTCTTTCTTGATCCCCCTCGTCGTGATCTGGTTCTTTCTCTCACTTCTCAGGGGATCCCTTCCCCCCCACGGTTTGATCATCATATTCAGTCTTACAACCGGCATCATTGCCTCGACCATCTACACGTGGGTGACGGAATTCGATTCTTTCGGGCCCTATTCCTGCCTCCCTGTTTCCGTCAGCACCCTGATTGCCGGCAAGATGACAACGTTCCTTGTCCTGCAGGCTCTCCCCGCGGTCTTTATCGGGACGGTCGCAACCCTTTCTTCCGGTCCCGAACTGGTTGCCCCTGTCATCGTCCTCTGCCTCTCGATCTCTGTCTATGCCGCAGGCGTGATGGCGTATCTCTGCGGGCTATCTCCAAGCGTCCTCGTCTATGATGTGCGTGTCCTCATCACCTATCTGGTCCTTGACAGCGTGGCACTTGTCCTCCTCGCTGCGGTCTCCTTTGCAAACTCCCTCTATGCTTTCCTGTCGCTCTTTCTCCTCGTCCCTGCATACATCCTTGTCAGGGCAGCGAGGGCCCGGTGGGATGCCCGGGACCCTGCCGGGATTTAACTGGGCCCCTCCGTTTTAATTACTTATATTCGACCGGCCGGGGGGCATGGGCCGTTCGAATCGAAGTGCACCGGGTTTTCCTTACGACAGCAAGGGTGAAAAATGCATCATGAATGTTCCATGAAAAAGACTACTCTTTCTCCCCTTTCAATCGCATTTCATGTTTTTTTGAATACATTTATATGGTTGTGTATCTACAGGTGGCTTTGTGGTATCATGGACGCCTATGCAGGAAAGATAGCAGATATTGATCTGACCAGGAAAAAAGTGACAGTTGCATCGACACCCTCTGACTGGAAGAAGAGGTATCTTGGAGGAAGGGGGTTTGGTGCCCGCGTTGTCACCGACAGGGTTGATGCCCGCGATGATCCGCTTGGAGAAAAGAATGTCTTTGTCCTCGCCTCGGGTCCCACGACGGGAACGGGGATCCCGCTCGGGTCGAGGTACGAGATTAGCGCGAAATCTCCCCTGAACGGCACCCTGATGTCCTCCAACTCCGGGGGTGTCTTTGGGTGGAAGATCAAGAGGGCTGGTTTTGACGCCGTCATCCTGAACGGTAAGGCAGATAAGCCCTGTTTCATTTTTTTGAACGAGGGAAAAGCCGAGATACGGGACGCCTCCGCCTACTGGGGAAAGACCACACATGAGGCGACCGAGATGATCATCTCGGATCTCGGGGACACTAAGGCAAAGGTTGCCTGCATCGGTCCTGCCGGGGAGAAAAAGAGTCTCCTTGCCTGCGTGATCAATGACATGGATAGGGCAGCAGGCCGGGCTGGTGGCGGGGCGGTGATGGGTTCGAAGAATGTGAAGGCAATCGTTGCAGCCGGCGACCTTTCCATAGGGGTTGCAGACGAGGAACGCCTCAACACCGTCAAGGAACGCATCAGGGAGAAACTCGAGAAAAACGGCATCTGCCAGGCCCTGACCAAATACGGGACGGCAGTCCTTGTCAACATCATCAACGAGGCCGGCATTCTCCCGACACGCAATTTCCAATCGGCGCACTTTGCAAATGCAGAGAAGGTCTCGGGGGAGGCTCTCGCCGAGAAGTACCTGAAGAAGAACAAGGGGTGCTATGCATGCATCGTCCGGTGCAGCAGGGTGACAGAGGTCGATGGCGAGATCCACGAGGGGCCGGAGTACGAACCGCTCTGGGCATTCACTGCTGACCTGGGGATTGATGACCTTGCATTTGCCACGAAGGCCACGTGGCTCTGCAATAAGCTTGGTTTAGATGCAATCGGCACCCCCACCGCGATTGCCTGTGCGATGGAGATGAAGGAGAAGGGATACATCAGGGATGGCCCTCACTTTGGTTCCCCGGACGGGCTCCTCGATCTTATCCGCCAGATGGCATACCGGGAGGGATTCGGCGCTGAACTCTCGGATGGGTCGTACAGGTTTGCCGAAAAGCACGGACATCCTGAACTCTCGATGAGCGTCAAAAAACAGGATATCCCGGCTTACGACCCGCGGGGTCTCCAGGGTCACGGTCTTGAGTATGCGACATCAGTGCGGGGTGCGGACCATGTCTATGGCTACATGGTCTCACCCGAGGTCCTTGGTGCTCCAGTCAAGCTTGATCCTTACACAAGCGAGGGCAAGGCGCAATGGACAAAGACTTTCCAGGATCTGACAGCGGCCATCGATGCATCGGGGATGTGCCTCTTCTCCTCGTTTGCCCTTGACGCGGATGACTATGCAGACATGATCTCTGCAGCAACGGGAACGTCGCTTTCAGCCAGGGGGCTTCTCCATATCGGGGAGAGGATCTGGAACCTCCAGAGGCTCTTTAACCTGAAGGTTGGATATACCAAGGACGATGACACGCTTCCCTCCCGTCTGCTGAATGAACCGCTCCGCGAGGGTGCTCCGAAGGGGAGAGTCTGGCAGCGCCAGCCCCTGCTTGACGAGTACTACGAGCTCCGGGGGTGGGATAAAAATGGGGTCCCGACCAGACAGAAACTGGAAGAACTGGGCCTTGCGTGAGTGAAGAGAATGGTTGTAACACCCGGACAGGAACCTGGGCTCTGGCACGGTATACCCAGGGACGAGATCGACTGGCACCCGGTGGTGAATGAAGAGAAATACATCGGTTGCGGGTTCTGCTTCCTCACCTGCGGGAAAGGAGTATTCGGGTTTGACTGGGAGAGGAAGAAATCAGTGGTCATCCACACTGAAAAATGCGTGGTCGGCTGCCAGACATACGCGAACCTCAGCCCTGCGACAGCGATCAGGTTTGCAGAAGAGGGCGATAATCCCCGGGCGAGGGTGCAGCGGCTCATCAAGGAACGGAAAGTCCTCCCAATGGTGAAAAAAAGAGCTTGCCATGATGCAGACCTGACAAGTGGAGCATATAAAGGCTCGATATCCGGAGAAAAGACCATAAAACGGGCAAAAGAACTAAAAACCATGTTATCGCTTGTTGAGCGCGAACAGTACCTCCGCCAGATCCCCATCATAGGTGAGGCAGGCCAGGAGAGATTGAGGGATGCGGCAGTGCTTGTTGCCGGTGCAGGAGGTCTTGGATCGGTCTGTGCCCAGATGTGTGCGTGTGCAGGGTTCGGGAAGATCCGGATCGTGGACAATGACGTCGTGGAGCGCCACAACCTCAACCGGCAAGTACTGTATGCGGCAAGGGACCACGGCCTCTTCAAGGTGGAAGTCGCTGCACGCCGGCTCCGGGAGAACAATCCATTTCTCCTGGTCGAGCCGGTGCGGGAGAAAATCACCCGCGAGACCATCGGCGGGCTCGCGAGGGGAATCGATGTGATCATCGATGGAATGGACAATTACGATGCCCGTTATATCCTCGACGATGCCGCGTTCGAAGTGGGCATCCCCCTTGTCCACGGGGCGGTGAACGGGTTCTATGGCCAGGTCTCATCAATCATCCCGGGAAGTACTCCCTGCCTGCACTGCATCGTCCCCCACCCCCCTCCTTCCGGGAATATTCCCATCCTTGGAGTCACGGTCGGAACGATCGGGAGCATCCAGGTGGCAGAGGCAATCAAGCTGGTGACGGGGCTTGGAAGACCGATGGCAGGACGGATGCTCCTCTGGGACGGGCTCATGGGCGAAGCGGAAGTGATACCAGTCACCAGTGACCCATCCTGTACCCGGTGCAACGGGAGAAGTGTCTCGCCATGAAGGTGCGGGTGAAGTCGTTTGCGATCCTCAGGCAGTATCTGCCCAGGGAGACTGTAGTCGAGATGGCAGAAGGGGCATCGATCCGCGATCTCCTCTCTATCCTCGTGCAACAGGTCCCGCCCCTTGCAGGGGAGATTTTCAATGAACAGGGGGAACTGAAAGAATTCGTAAACATCCTTAAGAACGGGAGGAACATCCACTTCATCTCCGGTCTGGAAACTACCATCGGGGATGGCGATCTCGTTGCCCTGTTTCCTCCCGCAGGAGGAGGGTAGGTACATAGAGGTTCCATTGCAGGTATCTGAACCCGGATTGGATCATCATACATCCATTGCGAAAAGGAAAGGACTGGATTCACCATGAAGGAAGAGAAAAAACCGCAGATTATCAGGGAACGGATCGAGGTGTGCGAGCTTGACCGTGCACGCCTGTCCCTGATGAACCCCGAACTGATCAAACAGAAGAGGGAGAACAGGACGATAGACGAGGCGGCAAAGCCGTTCATCGAGCTTACGATGAAAGAGGGGATAGAGACCGTCTGGGACCGGCACGAGATGCAGCAGCCGGAATGCAAGTACTGTGCAGCCGGGATCTCTTGCCAGCGGTGTGCGATGGGCCCGTGCCGGATCATCCCCCCGCACCGGGTCAGGGGTGTCTGCGGGGCCGATGCCGACCTGATCGTTGCCCGGAACCTGCTCGACCAGCTGGCGACCGGTGCAGCGGCACACTCGGACCACGGGAGAGAGATTGTCCTTACCCTGTACGGTGTGGGGAAAGGCACGGTCAACGATTATACAATCTCGGACCCGGAGAAGATGAAAAGGCTTGCCCGTGAGTACGGAATCGAAACGGCCGGGAAGAGCGAGAGGAAACTGGCCGAGGAACTCGGGCTTGCCATGCTCGAGGAATTTGGAACCCTCAAGGACTCCCTCCGGATCGCAGACCGGGCACCCCGGGCCACGCGGGAGGTCTGGAAGAATGCCGGCATCGTCCCGCGCGGGATCGACCGGGAGGTGGTCGAGGCGATGCACCGCGTCCAGATGGGTGTTGCGGCCGACTATGCCAACACGCTGGTCCATGGGTTGCGGGCCTCGCTCTCTGACGGCTGGGGTGGCTCAAGCCTTGCCACCGAGGTCTCCGATATCCTCTTTGGGACGCCGCGGCCCAACGAATCTCTCGTGAACCTGGGTGTTGTGAAAAAGGACCATGTCAACATCTCGCTCCATGGCCATAACCCCATGCTTTCAGAGATGGTCGTGAAGGCAGCAAAAGACTCCGAGATCCAGGCTCTTGTCAGGAAAGTCGGGGCGGCCGGGATCAACCTCGTCGGGCTCTGCTGCACCGGCAACGAGCTCCTGATGAGAAAGGGAATCCCCAATGCCGGCAACCACTTCAACCAGGAGCTCGTGATCACGACGGGAGCGCTCGAGGCGATGGTCGTGGACTACCAGTGCATCTTCCCCTCTCTCCCGCGCACGGCAAGCTGCTACCATACCTACATCATCTCCACGAGCCCGAAATCACGCATCCCCGGTTCCTACTACTTCGAGTTCGAACCCGAGACTGCCTATGAAACGGCAAAGGCCATCGTGAAGATGGCGGTTGAGAACTTCCCGAACCGGAACCCCGACAGGGTCTTTATCCCCGTTGAGCCCGTGAAGGTGACGACCGGCTTCTCGGTCGAGGCTATCAGGGGGGCACTCGGGGGGACATTCAAGCCGCTCATCGACCAGATCGCGTCCGGGAATATCCGGGGTGCGGTCGGTATCGTGGGCTGCAATAACCCGAAAGTGAAGCATGACTACGGCCATGTGACTCTCTCGAAGGAGCTGATCAAGCGCGATATCCTCTGCGTCGAGACCGGGTGTGCTGCCATCGCATCCGGAAAAGCAGGTCTGCTCCAGCCGTCAGCCGCATCCCTGGCCGGACCGGGTCTCGGGCCAGTCTGCACGTCGCTTGGAATCCCGCCTGTCCTCCACATGGGCTCCTGCGTCGACTGCTCGCGGATCCTGCACCTGGCTGCAGAACTGGCAAATGCCCTGAACGTCGGTATCCACCGCCTCCCGATTGCCGGGGCAGCTCCAGAGTGGTATTCACAAAAGGCAGTCTCGATCGGCTCCTACTTTGTCGCATCGGGAGTATTCACGGTGCTCGGAGTCATGCCCAAGATCTCGGGGAGCCCGGCGGTCATCTCCCTCCTGACCGAGGGATTGAAAGGCGTTGTCAACGCGTCCTTTGCTGTCGAACCTGACCCGCTCAAGGCCGCGGACCTGATATCGGCACACATCGAGAGGAAGAGGACAGAACTTGGGATTTGAGGCAAAAGATATGGCGACCCGGGAGGGCCGGGTGCATTCGTCTTGTATCGGGGAGAAAGTGAGGGTCGTCATCACGGGGAAGGGCGGTGTCGGCAAGACAACCCTGGCAGCCCTCCTTGCCCACCGATTTGCGCGCGTTGGACGGACGGTCCTCGCGGTGGACGGAGACCCCCAGCAGAACCTGGCCTGCACTCTCGGCCTTTCGGCCAGCGATGTCCAGTCGATCGTTCCTCTCTCCGAGAGGAAAGAATACATCGCAGAAAAAATCGGGGCAGTACCTGGCCGGGGTGGATTCATGGTCCTCAACCCGGACACGGCCGATGTCGTCGACCGTTTCAGCTATCCCGCGGGAGACGGGATACGCCTCCTCGTCCTTGGCGGGGTAAAAAATGCAGGATCGGGCTGTCTCTGCCCCGAGTATACCCTCCTCTCGGCAATACTCAGGAGTGCAAAGTACCTGCCCGGGGACGTCGTACTCCTTGACACGCCAGCCGGCTTGGAACATTTCGGGCGTGCAGTTGCACAGGGGTTTTCGATTGCCCTCGTCGTAACCGATACGTCATTCAATGGGAGGGCTGTTGCCAGGGAACTCTGCCGGCTTGCGCACGAATGCGGTATACCGCTGGTAACCCTTGTCACAAACAAGGCGCCGGTGAATGGCAGGGATTTCGTGAGAAACGATCTCCCTCCCGGGTTAGTCTCCAGGGAAATCGAGATCCCTGATGATCCCTGTATCAGGGCCCATGAACCTTCTGTCGTTTCAGTGCTGGATGAAGAGTGTCCCGCGGCGAGGGCCGTGGGACGGCTTGCACGGGCCATCTCTCCGGGATGGTGAACGGGATCATGGATCTTCCAATGGAAAAATGTATACTCCTTAAATGCGGATCAAGGGACAAAAAAGTCAAAATTGAAAAATTGAGAGAAAATTGCAAAAGAATAACCCGGGGGAACACCACCAACGTTCCCCGGGACTCTTCAGGAGGGAAGTAAAATGGTCCATGTCAGAATCAAACGCGAGGACTGCACGGCGTGCAGCACCTGCTGGGAGACGTGCCCGGAGGTGTTTGAAGAGAATCGTGACGACAGCTTCAGCCAGATACGGGAAGAGTTCCGCTCAGGCGGGGGAATTTCCGAAGGGGAGGTGCCTGAGAGCCTGAAAGGCTGCGTCGAAGAAGCGGCAGCTCTCTGTCCCGTCCAGATTATCTCTCTCACCAATGAATGAAAAAGCGGACTCTGCCGTATTTCATCTTTGAAAAGGGAATATCCCTGTTCAAGGGGGTCCAGGACGGTAAGGGGGGGCAGTAAGAGGTGGGAAAATATTATTATCCCATCAAACCAAATATTTCAACATAATTTGAATATCCCTGCAGCCTCGATGAGCCCGGGAGCAACGTGATTGAATGGCAGGTCGTGAAAATTGTAAAAATATCCATCCTTTCATTCTCCTTCTCACATCTCTCCTGATCCTCGCATGTACCTTTCCCGTTGCTGCCCAGTCGGAGACGGGCGGGGCCCCTCTCTCACCCTCCGCCGGGGAAGAGACGCTTGGACTCCCGGTGAGTCCTGACCACCGCTACACAGAGAATGGTCCGGTCCTCGTCATGTTTTACAACACGAACTGCGGTGACTGCATGAGGACTCTCCCTTTTGTCCAGCAGTATGCCAGGGACCACCCGGAACTCGAGACGCACCTGTTGAACATAAAGGAGAATTTTGAATACTGGAAGCTCTTCTCGACATACAAGGAAGCGTACAATACGGGACCGATCCCCGTCCCCTCCCTTTTTGTGGGGGACAGGGTCCTTACCGGTTACGACGAGATAACCGGTTCACTCGCGGAGGTGGTGAAGGAACAGAGCCGCGGTCCTTCCGCACGGACCACACCGTCTTTCCCTTCGCTCGGCAACCTTTCGGCGCAGGACATAACCATCCCTCTTGTTATCACGGCAGGCCTTGCCGACGGGATCAATCCCTGTGCATTCTCTGTCCTGATCATCCTCCTCTTTTCCCTCTCGTTAGCCGGCTCGAGGAGGAAGATGGTCTCCGTCGGTGCCTGTTTCATCGGGACGGTTTTTATCTTTTATTTCTTCTCCGGTCTTGGCATCTTCTATCTCATCCAGCTCGCCGAGATATCGAGGGCGATTGGGATTATCGCAGCAGCAATTGCTTTCCTCCTGGGGGCAATCAGTCTCTTTGAAGGTGTTTTGGACCGGGAGAAGCCCATCCTTGCCATTCCCTCATCAAAGAAGGGGATAATCGGAGAGTACATCCAGAAAGCATCAGTCCCGGCTTCCATCGTCCTCGGTGTCCTCGTGGGCATGTTTGAGCTGCCCTGCACGGGGGGAATCTACCTTGCAATCCTCTCCCTGATATCCGATAAAATGACCATGGCAGAGGGGATCCCCCTGCTCTTCGTTTATAATGTCTTCTTTGTGCTCCCCCTTGTCTTTATCCTGTGTGCCGTCGTCTTTGGCCTCCCCCTCGAGGGCGTTGACCGCTGGAGGCAGGAACACCGGCGGGCTGTCCGCATCATCATGGGACTTGTGCTCGTGGGACTTGGGATCCTGCTTATCAGCACGTTCCTTGGCGGATGATGCCATGCAGGGACAACGATGACGGGAAATGAACACCTTTCAGACGGGATTGTAGGGAGATGCTGGGGATAAAAAACCACATGATTCTCTCCGAGATACAAGGATATAGAATGAAGATCGCGGATGCAATCTTCCTAGTAACCGCCTACGGCCGCCGTGCGGCCGGGTATGAATATTACAAATAACAAAGCCGTTCTCATGGGGTACGTCCTGTCTATCTGCACACCTCATTCTGCATGGTCGCAGATAGATGGGGTCTCCCCGACTGTTCAGCTGGCCACCCTCGCCGGCCATTTGCTCCGGGACCTCTTCCCGGCTTGATCGAAGAGAGGACAATGCGTGCGAAATGGCAATTTTAAAGGCGATACCCGTTGAACAAGCCATGGAAAGAGATAGGGAAACGAATGGGTCCCCGGGAAAATAAGGAATGAGAGTCCGTCACGGAATCATTTTCATCATCATCTCTGTCACGCTCGTTTCAGGACTTGTTGTCGTGGCCGGGATGCAGGCGGTGATGTTCCCGGCGATTGAAGCGATAGAAAAACGCGAGGCAGGAGATGCAGTAGCCCGAGTTTTAAAAATTATTGAAAGTGATCTCCTGAAACTCAAAGGCACGTGCGATGACTGGGGAAAATGGGATGACACGTATTTTTTCCTGCAGGGAGAAAATCCCGGCTATGTCGCGAGTAACCTCCTCAACGAGACATTCGAGGCCCTCCAGGTCGACCTGATCCTCTTTTACACGCCCGAGGGTGAGCTCTTCTTTGGAAAAGGGTATGATCACACCGGAGGGGTTCCCTTATCAGTCCCGGAAGAGCTTGGTCGCATCCCCCTGGAACCAGGAAAAGTGGAACCAGGAAACGAGAGTAGGGGAGAGGAAATGGAGACCGTATCGGGGATCCTTACCCTGCCTAACACGTCCCTCCTCGTCAGTATCGGGCCTGTCCTGCGGAGTGACCGCAGCGGACCGACTGCAGGCTATTTTGCGGTCGGCCGGTACCTTGACGATGAGGAGGTCGCACGCCTTGCAGCCCTCTCGTCGACAAACCCACAGTTTGCCATTATCCGGGAAGGGAGGGGGGAGGGCTCACCATCACGGGTCCAGCCCTCTCCCGGAGAAAGCCCGGTTGGTATCCGCGTCTCTGACGACACAAATTCCCTCATAGCCGAAACGGTGATCAGGGACATCCATGGATACCCCGCACTCCTTCTCGGGGTTACGATGGAGAGGGCAACATTCCGTATTGCCAGGGACAGCATGGTCTTTTTCCTCATCCTCGTGGGGACAATTGGCGGGACATTTGTTATCCTTGGTCTCCTTTTCATTGACCGGCGTTTCCTCCGGCGACTATCACACCTCGAGGAGAAAGTCAGCGAAATCACCCGGGAACGGGACTTTGGAAAAAAGACTGCCATACAAGGCGATGACGAGATCGCCTCCCTTTCCCGGAGTATCGATACAATGCTTGCCGCCCTCTCCGAGCATATCGCGAAGGAGACGGCCGAAAGAGAGAAAGCCCGGTTAGCCAACGCCAAGCTCACTCTCCTCTCCCGGATAACGAGGCACGATGTCTTAAACCAGGTCAGCGTGATCAGGGGCTTTTCCGACCTCCTTGGGGAAAGCATCCCGGAATCGTCAGAAGAGGGCCGTTTCATCGAACGGATAAAAACAGCAGCAAAGACGATAGAACGCCAGCTCGCCTTTACAAGGATGTATGAACTCGAGGGTGAAGACACGTCCCTTGAGTGGATAAACGTCCATGACCTCTTCCTTGAGGTTGCGAGGGGCATGGGCCTCTTTGGAGTAAAGGCTGAGGTGGCATTTGATGACCTCTTTATCCTGTCCGATCGCCTCCTTGGGAAGATCTTCTACACGCTCATTGACAATTCGCTTGCCCACGGGGAAAAGGTAAGCCGGGTCTCCCTCTCGTTTTATGAAGAAGACGGTTCCTGTGTCCTCGTGTACGAGGACGACGGCGTGGGGGTTCCCCCGGAGCAGAAGGAACTCATCTTTGAACAGGGTGTAGGGAATCACCTGGGGCTCGGCCTGTTCCTTGCGCGGGGGATCCTGTCTGTTTTTGGCATTACCATCAGGGAAACTGGGGAATACGGGAGAGGGGCCCGGTTCGAGATGCGCATCCCGTCCCATGCCTACCGGAAAGGATCCCCTGGCAAAACACCCCCTGGATCTCCCTGAGAGGGAGATGACAGACAATTTTTATCTATCCATCTCCCCGAAAAAACAGAGGGGACGGTTTTTTACCGCCCCGCCCGCGACCATTCTGATGGTCTCCTTTCCTGTCGATGATGGAACGCAGGACCGTTTTCATGCGGAGGCCGGGTGAACCACGGTGACCGCGCAAGCCTGCCTCTACTGCGGTCCCGGCACATACCAGTCGGGGAGGACAAAGTCAGCCTCTTTCATGTGGTCCGGCCAGACGATCCGTGGCCTTAATTCCTTTGCGGTCTCGTTCCACACCAGCTGCTCCATGAAGAGGTCGAATTTTGCCTCCCGGTAATCTTCCGAGAATTTAATCACGCCATTTTTCATGGCTTCGACCATCTGGGGCATCTCGAGGGTGGAAAGCGCCCGTGTGACAGCAGACTTTTCCCTTGTCCCCGCCTTCTCGACGGCGTGCGCGGCAATGTAGACACCCTCGTAGGTCGAGGCGCCCATCATTCCGGGATACGTTCCCCAGCGTTTATGGAAATTTTCCCGGAACGCAATCATGTCATCTGCAACAGGCCCCTTCGGGACAGCGTAGGGACTGAAACGGGTCTCGATAACAGAGTATTCCCCGTACTTTCCAAGACCGGCGTAGTAGTCGGGGTCATCGTTGCATTCGACTGCAAGGAAGATTGTATCAAGCCCCACGTCCCGGCGTGCCTGGGTCACCATCGGGATCTGCTCGTTGAGGAATGCGGCGGGATACACGACATCGGGCCGGGCAGCCTTGACTGACGTGAGCTGGGTCCGGAAGTCAGTCTCCCCCATCTTGTAGGTCTCCTCTGCCACGATCACGATGGAGAGGTTATTCTTCTCGATTGTATCCTTCACAGCCTTCTGGACACCCTTCCCGTAGGGGCTGTCCTGGATGATGAGAGCCATGCGCAGGGGCCGGGAATCGGGGTACCCGAACTTTCCGTTGATGGCCTTCCTGATGACATCGTACGCAAAGAGCGTTGTCTGTTCCCCGTAATCGTCCGTTGTGGGGCAGTAGTGGAACATCGTGCGGGTGTCGATATCGGTCCGCTGGGTGACCGTTGGTGTCGATGCGCCGGTAATGATGTAGGGGACGCCATACTCGGAGACGGTAGCCTGGTGGGCCGATACAACGGCGCTCGAGAATCCCCCGACGAGGATATCCACGCCATCCTGGGTGATGAGACGGGATACCGCTTTCTGGCCGCCCTCCCTTGACGACTCGTCGTCTCCCTGGATGAGGGTGATAGGGACCCTTGCGTTTATGTCTTTTATGAAGACCCCGCCACGCGCGTTGATCTCATCTGCTGCAATGACTGCCGATTGCCAGATATCCTTTCCCGTCGTGCTCGCGGCTCCCGTCATCGAGGCCACGACACCGATCTTGAGTGTCTCCTGTGTCTGCGCTTTCTGCTCGGTGCATCCCGCCGTGAGCGCGAGGACGAGCAGGAGGACCACAACAACATACCCTGGTCTGACCATGTCTTTCTCCCCTGAAGGATATGTTTAATATGCTGTATGTTAACATATATCATGCTATTTGTTAACAGGGAGCATGGAATGCTGACAGTCAAAGGTGTGACCAAGTCGTTCGGGGGCCTCGTCGCCGTTAACCAGGTCAGTCTCTCGCTCAACGAGGGTGAGATCCTGGGACTGGTCGGCCCCAACGGTGCCGGCAAGACAACACTCCTGAACCTGATATCAGGTATTTACCGCCCCGACGCCGGGGGCATCATCTTCCGCGGTGAGGATATCACCTGTCTCTCCCTCGATGCGGTCTGCAAGAAGGGGATATCCAAGACATTCCAGCATCCCCGCTCTTTCCCGGCGCTCACCGCCCGTCAGGGCGTGATGATAGGTGCCCTGTACGGGAACGGACGCCGCCCCACGGTCAGGGAAGCGTCTGACGAGGCAGAAGAGTGCCTCCGAATGGTCGGTTTTCCCGGGGAGAAGATCGACAGCCCGATTACGAACCTCAACACATTCGAGCTCCGCCGCACGCAGCTCGCACGTGCCCTTGCGTCCCATCCCAAAGTCCTCCTCCTCGACGAGCTGACAACCGGTCTTACCCCGAGCGAGGGGAAAGAAGCTGTATCACTCATCAGGAAACTCCGTGACCAGGGAATGACCATCCTGATGATCGAGCACGTCATGCGGATCATCATGGGGGTCTCCGACAGGATCGTGGTACTTGACCATGGAGAGAAGATCGCAGAGGGAGAACCCACTGAGATCGTTACCAACGAAAAGGTCATAGATTCATATCTCGGGGAACGCTACCATTTCTAATAAGAAAGGACCGTGCTCCCCATGCTTCACATAGACGACCTCAGCGTCTCCTACTCCCACCTCCAGGTGTTGTGGGACGTGTCCCTGCACGTCGACAGGGGTGAAATCGTCACCCTGATCGGGTCGAACGGTGCGGGCAAGACAACGCTCGTTTCAGCGCTTTTCGGCATCGTCCCGGCATCGAAGGGGAGGATAGAGTTCGACGGAGAGACAATCAGCGGCCTGGCCCCATACGAGATCGTGAGGCGCGGGCTCTCCCTTGTCCCTGAAAAGAGGGAGCTTTTTCCCCGGATGACGGTTTTGGAAAACCTGGAGATGGGGGCATTCGCAACCGGCAGGAAGGGTGACCCGGAACGGGTCTTTGAGCTTTTCCCTCACCTTGCAGAACGCCAGGACCAGGACGCCGGCACGCTTTCCGGGGGAGAACAACAGATGCTCGCGATTGCCCGGTGCCTGATGGCTGACCCGCGGATGATCGTTCTCGATGAACCGTCCCTTGGCCTCTCCCCCAAATTGGTTCACACGGTCCTCGGGACAGTGGAACATCTCAACAGGGAAGGCATTACTATCTTCCTCGTGGAGCAGAACGTGAGAAGGGCGCTTGAAATATCCCACCGCGCCTACGTAATCGAGGCAGGCAGGATAACCCGTTCGGGCCGCTCGTCAGACCTGCTGCACGACGACCAGATCCGCGAAGCATACCTCGGATTGTGAAAGGGCCCTCCTGCCTCTTTTCCCCCTGGAACTTATTCTCCTTTTCTCTTCCACCTTTTTTCAATCTCCCCGGGGAGAGAAACGAGTCCCCGGGGGAGGAAGATGATGATGAGGACGAGGAGGATACCGATGATGATGAACCGCCCGTATGTCAGACCGAGCACGTTGAGCCCGTCCCAGAGGAGGGTAACGACAATCGTCCCGATAACCGGCCCGGCCAGCGTCCCGAGGCCCCCTGTAATCGAGTAGATGATCGGCCAGAACGAGAGGTCGATCCCGAAGATCTCGGGGGTGATGTACCCGAAATGGAAGATCTCGAGGCCGCCTGCGATCCCGCTTACGAATGCGGACAGGCCGAATGCAAACAACTTGAACGGGACGGGGTTGATCCCTGCCGCCCGTGCCTCGGTCTCATTCTCGCGTATTGCCGCGAGTGCAAGACCGATACGGGAACGCAGGAGGAAGTAAAAGAGGACGAGGACCAGAACAGCGAGGAGGAGAACCACGTAGTACTCGAGGACAAGGTATCCCGGAATCGAGGTAGGGACGATCTTTGGGACTGCAAAGCCATCCCATCCCCCCGTCACGGGTGCGAGCTGGCTCACGACGAGGGTCTGGATGATGACGGCAAAGCCGAACGTCACCATCGCAAGGAACCATTCGCGCAGGCGCACACACGTGATCCCAATGAGAATGCCGATGAAAGCAGAGAACAACCCCCCTAGGACGAGTGTCAGCAGCGGGGGAAGACCGAGGCGGACAGCCGCAAGCGAGGCTGCATACCCGCCTAGCCCGAGGAATGCCGCATGCCCGAGCGATCCCTGGCCGGAGAAGGTGAGGAAATTCCACGCGGACGAGTAGATGATGAAGATGAGCATCAACACGAGGACGGTCAGGAGGTACAGGTTCTGGCCGACGAGGAAGGGAACAATAAGTGCAAGGGCCAGGATAACTGCCGCAAGCAGGTTCCGGGGGGTTCGCACCTGCGCAAGTCTCATTCCCCTTCCTCCCCAAAGAGCCCGGTCGGCTTAACGAGGAGGACAACGATCAGGAGGATGAACGAGATCGCGTCCTTCCACGACCCTCCAAGGAAAAATGCAGTGAAGTTCTCGACCATCCCGATAGCAAGACCCCCGATGATTGCCCCCGGTATGCTCCCGAGGCCGCCGAGGATGATGATTGCAAACCCCTTGATGGCCGGCACCGATCCCATGTAGGGATTAAAGACCTGGCCGCTCACGGCCCAGAGGGTCCCGGCTGCCCCGGCGAGTCCTGCACCGATCCCGAAGGTGAGCATGTCCATCCGCTCGACGTTTATCCCCATCAGCATCGCGCCTTTCCTGTTCTGGCTTGATGCCCGGATGGCCTTTCCCGTGGTTGTCCTGTTGAGGAAGACAGAGAGGCAGACGAGGATAATCGCAGTAACGGCCACGATAATGATGTAGTCAAGGGGCAGCTGGATGGGGCCGACCGCTATGGTCAGGTCCGCAAAGGGACTTTTCATGGAGCGCCACTCGTCGGTGAAGACCATTGCAACGCCGTTCTGGAAGATATAGATCAGTCCGAGGCTGATGAATATCTCGTTCAGCTTTCCCGTCCCGAGGATCGGCCGGAAGCAAAGACGTTCCACGATGATACCAGCCCCGATCAGGATGGGGATTGACAGGAAAAGGAGGAGGTAGGGGTTGAAACCACTGAGTACGAAGAAGAAGAACGTGATATACGTCCCGAGCATCAGGAACTCGCCGTGGGCAAAGTTGACGACCTTCATGACGCCGAAGATCAGGTTGAGACCGGTGGCCAGCAGGATGTAGATACACCCCGAGTAGAGCCCCCAGAATGCGACCTGGCCGAGTACTGCGATGCCACCATCCATCCTGTACTACCTCACCCTGCCTTAAAATAAAGATTCAGGGAGATCCCGGGGTATACCAGTCCGGAATGGAAAAGTCCCCCGCTTTGAGGTTTCCGGGCCAGACGATTACCGGCCGTGGCTCTCCCAGTTTCTGGTCCATGGCGAGCTGGACAACGTACAGGTCAAACTTGCTCTCCCGGTAGTCCGGGGAAAAGGTGATAGTCCCATTCTTCATGATCTCCATCATCTGGGGCACCCGTATTGTGGCAAGAGCATCCCTGATCTTTGCCCGGTCAAGGCTGCCTGCCTGCTCGATGGCGGCAGCAGCAATATAGACCGATTCGTACGTTGCTGCACCCATCATTCCTGCAAATCCACCGTACTTCCTGTCAAAGTCAGAGAGGAACTTCCGGGTTGCTGCCTCCGTGGACCCTGCAGGGACCGCGTAGGGAGAGAACCTGCTCTCCATGACCATGCCGTCACCGTACATGCCGACGCCACTGTAGTAATCGGGGTCGTCGTTGTTCTCGATCGCCATGATCACGGTGTTGAGGCCGACGTCCCGCCTGGCCTGCTGGGTCATGGGGACGAGTTCGTTTAAGAACGTGACCGCGTAGATGACGTCAGGGTTCTTTGATTTGACCGATGTAAGGACAGTCCTGAAGTCGGATTCACCCATCTTGAAAGGTTCTTCTGCCACGACCTCGATCGGGAGGTTCTTCGTCGCAATCAGAGATTTCACTGCGTCGAGCTGGCCCTTCCCAAACGGGCTGTCCTGGTAGATGACAGCGACGCGGAGTTTCCGCCCATCGGAAAACCCGAACTTTGCGTTGATTGCCGGCCGGAAGACCTCTGTCAGGAACTGGATGCTCGCCTCGGCAGAATCATCCGTGTTTGGCCTGTGGAAGAACATGTAACTTGTATCGAGATCCTTCCGCCGGGAGACCGCGCTGCTGGACGCGCCCGAGATGATGTACGGCACCTTGTTGTCGGCAACGATCGACTGGTGCGCGGAGACGACTGCACTCGAGTACCCTCCCACGAGGACATGGACCTGGTCCTGCGTGATCAGTTTCGTGACCGCCTTCATACCCCCTTCGCGCGTTGATTCGTCGTCCCCCTGGACCAGGCGGACAGGCAGGGAACGCCCAAGCTCCCTGACGGGGACGCCCCCTTTGGCATTGATCTCGTCGGCAGCAAGTTCTGCAGACTGCCAGATGTCCTTTCCGGTTGTGCTGGCAGGTCCCGTCAGGGAGGCGACCACTCCGATTTTTATCTCCGAGGGTCCTGTTGCAGCAGGCGCCTGCGTACAGCCGGACATGAGGACCAGTGCGATCAGGAGCAATCCCAGTATCGTATAAATGATGCAATCGTGTCTCATGGAAAATCACCATGCTATGATATAGCATGACATAGAAAGAACTGGGATGAAAAAGTTTATAGGATTTTTGTTTTTTCCCTGCGGGACATGAAGGCAGGGTAAATTGACCAGAGAGGGAAGGGCGTAATTCCTCGGGAAAAATCCCCGGTCACACCGTCTCTTTTTCCGCCTCTGTCACCGTCCCGGGGTGGGACTTTTCACGGGCATGAAACTCATTTAACTGTTGCACGGAGGCAGTATACGCGGTATCGAGGGCCTTCTCGTTGAACTCGCGTTCTTCGGGAGGGAGGCTCTTCACTGCACTGTACCCCATCCTGCGGTACGAGTCCAGGCTCTTTTGGGTTGACTCGATCGTCGAGCGTGTCTGGATATGTCTCTTGATGATCTTCGGGAATGTCTCCTCGATGATCAACCTGACCTTTGGGTTCATTTTTTCATGCAACCAGGAATCTGTTCCGTCCAGTTTCCCCCGCCTCGGAGATAAACTTCACCTTCCGGGAAGGAGGACAGCCGCCCATTCGTCCCTTTCGACCCTTCCGAAAGAGCCCAGAGCCAAAGAATTCATGGGAATTGCGGCGGCCCCCGGAGATTATCCTATCGGGGGGAGCCAGGTCTTTGCCATTGTCTGAACGAGGGTATAGGTCGCCGAGACCGAGGGGGTCAGGGATGCGGCCTCTTCCATGGCGAGGATGATGATCCGCAGGGCATCGGCAGGAGTGCCCCCCGTCTCCTTCCAGTGGGAACGTATGCAGCGGTGTGCAATATCCTGTGTCGTCCTGTTCCCAAGGACGATGAAACGGCTTGCACATCCCCGGGCGACCTCCTTTTTCCTGCCATCCAGCACCTCCGTGATCACGAAGTGACCGCAGGAGACATGCAGCTTCCGTGAGCGCGCGGAGAGCCCATCCCTCTCGCTTACCTGTCCGATGAGAATTCCCTCCTCCTCCCAGGCCTTGCACCTGTCATCATGGATCCAGAGTTCGATCCCAAGTTCACGGGCCCGCTCATGGAGCGCCTCTTTGCTCTTTATCCGTCCGGAATAGAGTTCATCTTCCAGGGTCCTCGTGCACAGGTCGTCTCCCCGAAAGCAGATCTCTCTCCTGTCCCCGGCCATAAAAGAGCGATCTTTCCCGCAGAATGCAATGACAAGGCTCATGGGAACACCCCTGCAGCAGGGACATGGGGGACGAAGGATATAAAAGATCCGTTCATTACCTGGTCTTCCACCTGTAGACAGAGTAGGAGAGGGCAAGGATTGCAATGACTGCCACGAGGGTGACGATCCCTGCCGTGATGTCGGAGAGGAGGAGGTCCTTGATTGCCTGGGAGCCAATGGCAATCAGCGTGCACCCGAGGAACGCCCCGATGGTGATGGCAAGAAGGGTGCGGCCGGGGGACAGGCCGATCATCCAGCCCACGAGCGAGCCACCGATGCCTCCGCTCCCCTGGAGGGGGAACATCACGAAGAGGACGACACCGGAGAAATAGAACTTCTCGAGCCAGGGACGTTTTCTCACGAAGTCATTCCCCTTTTCGAGGAACCGCCGGATCCAGCGGCCGAGGATGGGTATCCTCACCGCGACGTCACAGTTCAACGCCATGAATATCCCGGCGAGCACGTCCATCAATCCTATGGAGAAGGCAATCAGCCACCAGGGGAGACCAAGGGCGATGCCCAGGGGCACGATGCTCTCCTTTCCAGCCGGGGGGACAAGGTAGCCCAGCATCAGGCCACCGAGCAGGAGTGCACTGTCGTATGGCATGAAGAGAAAGCAGAGGAGGATATAAAAACCCCCGATGACGAATGGAATGGCAATATGGACGAGCCTTTCGTGGAGAGGGATACTCTTCGCCGGACAGATCTCAAACAGGGATGTCTTGAGCGGAACGTCCATGGGAAACACGTGACCGGGAATCTGTTGCAGGATTTCTCGTCCCCGATAACCAAAAAATGTGCCCATTTATCCCTGGCAAGACAGCGCCCCTCCCCGTGAACCTCGTATTTTATGACGTGGGGAAACCAGAACAGGCTAGTGTTATGGACATCATCGGGCACAGGGGTGCGGCTGCTGCAGCACCCGAAAATACCCTGTCGGCCGTCCGCCTTGGGATGGAATGTGCCGATTACGTGGAAGTGGACGTGCGACTCTCCCGTGACCATGTCCCGGTCATCATGCATGACCCGACAGTCGACAGGACGACGAACGGAAGCGGGCGCGTCGGAGAGTTCACGGCTGCCGATCTCCGCCTCCTCGATGCCGGGAAAGGCGAACACGTCCCGACCCTCGAAGAGGTATGCCTTCTCGTGGGGGGGAAATCAGGTCTCTGCATCGAGATTAAGGAGCCTGGGAGTGAACTTGAAGTATGCGGGGTCCTCGACCGGGTAGCAAGGGGACCACTCCTCGTGGTATCGTTCCACCGTGCCGCGCTTGCGATGGTCCATGACGTTCTGCCAGACGTCCCCCTTGGCCTCATCCACACCCAGCCAGTGCCCCCGACACCAAGGAAGGGTGAAGATCCGCCATTCTGGGCATACCTGCCACGGTTCGACACCCTTACCCGGGATGCCGTTGCCGAGGTCCACGCACGGGGCATGCGTGTTATCCCCTGGACACTTGATTCGATTGCTGAATGGGAAAGGGCCCGCGAAATGGGAGTTGACGGGTTTGCAACTGACGACCCCTGTGGTGCCTGGAGCTGGAGGAAGACTGTGGAATAGTCATGCATACCTGGAATCCTTTTCACCGGTAAAAATCCCGGGAATTTTTTTCGTGGCACAGTGGCAACCTTTTTGGCCGTCTTTGACTACACCAGCCTGTGAAAGCAGATGGACACCGGAATCCTCCTCGTCTTGGCCGTCGTTCTCGGGACGCTCGTCCTTTTTGCAAGCGACCTGATACGGGTCGACCTGGTCGCGATCCTCGCATGTCTTGCCCTCGCGTGGTTCGGTCTCGTCACGCCACAGGAGGCACTTTCCGGTTTTTCCTCAAATGCTGTCGTTGCCATGGCGGCCGTCATGGTGCTGGGAGCAGGACTGAAGCGCGCGGGGGTAACATCGCGACTTGCAGCCCTGATCGTCCGGTATGCCGGGACCGCCGAGAGGCGGGTCGTGGCCGCGACCTCGCTTGCAGTCGGCCTCCTCTCGTCCGTCATCCACAATGTCAGCGCAGCGGCCGTCTTCCTCCCGGCGACAGGAAGGATCGCGAGGCGGACAGGCATTCCCGTTTCGCGCCTGATGATGCCCATCGGGTTTGCTGCAATCCTCGGGGGGACAGTGACGATGATCGGGTCAGGACCCCTGATAGTCCTCAATGACCTGCTCCGCCAGGCCGGAGCCGAACCCTTCTCCCTCTTTGCAGTCACTCCCATCGGCATTGTCCTCCTCCTTGCGGGAGTTGCCCTCTTCTCCCTTGCCGGAGAAAGGATACCCCCCCGATGGGGGCAGAAGTACCCGGGCTATCAGTCCCGGAGATCTGGAAGATAGACCAGCCCCTCATGACCTGCCGGATAGGGGAATCATCATCCCTGTCAGGGAAGACCCGCGAGGAGATCTTTTCAGGGAACCCGCATGGTCTCACCCTCCTCGCAATCCGGGATGGGGACGATATCCAGGTCGCGCCCTCCCGCTGGACACAGTTCGAGTCAGGGCAGGAACTCGCAGTCCTCGGTCCGAAAGAGGGTTTCGAGCAGTTTACAAGGGAAAAAGGGTGTATTCCGGACGGGGAGGCGGGGAGTCTCGCCGAAATGCTCACCGGAGGGGGATACGGTTTTGCAGAGCTCGTTGTGAGGCCGCGGGCGTCCATCATAGGGAAGACACCGCGGGAGATCATGTTCCGGAAGACTTTTGGCATCGAACCCATCGTTCACGTGAGGGGGAGAGACCGAGACCCGGGCTGACTTCTCTGACATGCCCTTTGCTGCCGGCGATATCATCGTTGCGTTCGGTTCATGGGAGAACCTCATGGTTCTTGCGGGGCATACCGACCTGCAGCTGATATCTCAGCCGGAGGGAGACCCTGTGCAGTACCGGAAGGGGTACCTTGCCGTGCTGATCTTCGCTGCGTCACTTGGACTCACCCTGACCGGTGTCCCCCTCTCTCTTTCACTTCTCACGGGTGCAGTGGCCATGGTCCTCTCCGGGATACTCGGCGCTGCCGACGTTTACCGGGCGGTCGACTGGAAGACCATCGTCCTCATCGGGGGACTGATCCCCCTCGGAATAGCCGTTGAAAAGAGCGGGGCAGCCTCGCTCCTCGCAGGATCGCTGACCGGCATGCTTTCCGGTGCGCATCCGCTCGTGGTCATGCTTGTCGTCGCCCTGGTTGCAACGGGCCTCTCCCTCATCATCTCGAACGTTGCAGCAACAATCCTCCTTGTCCCGCTCGTGATGCTGGCAGGCCAGGGCATGGGTGTTGACCCGAGGGCCCTTGCCCTCCTCGTGGCAGTCTGTGCCCAGAACAGCTTCATTCTCCCCACGCACCAGGTCAATGCACTCCTCATGGGACCGGGGGGATACCGCCCGAGGGATTATATCAGGACAGGGAGCATCATGTCGGCAGTGTTCATTGCCATCGCCGTCACCCTCATGTATCTCATTGCTCTATAGAACGGTATGATAATCCAGCAGTTCTTTGTCCCCGGAATAGCCCACAGTTCCTACATCGTTGCCGGGAACAGAACATGCGCGGTCATTGACCCAAGCCGCGATACCGGGAAGTATATCGATTTTGCACGCGCCAATGGTCTTTCCATCACGCATATCCTTGAAACGCACCTCCATGCAGATTTCGTATCGGGTCACCTCGACCTGGCCGATGAAACCGGTGCAGAAATATTCGCACCGCGGGCAGGACGCTGCTCTTTTCCCCATCAGGGGGTAATAGAGGGCGATGAGATCCCGATCGAGGACATGGCATACACCCGAGCATGTCTGCTACATTGCAACCGACAAATCCCGGGGCAGGACGCCGGTCGCGCTCTTCTCGGGTGACACCCTCTTTGTCGGCGACGTCGGCCGCCCCGACCTCTTTCCCGGCCGGGCAGAGGAACTCGCCACATCACTGTTTGAGAACCTGCAGGCCAAGGTCCTCACACTCCCGGACGAGTGCGAACTGTACCCCGCACACGGCATGGGCTCGCTCTGTGGCAGGGCAATGGCGGCAAAGAGGACGAGCACGATTGGGTACGAAAGAAAGTACAACTACGCGCTCCAAATCCGGGATCGAGAGGAATTCGTCCGGGCACTCACGTCCGACATGCCGGCCGCGCCTGATCATTTCTCCCGCTGCTCGGAGATAAACCGGAAAGGCCCTGCCCTGATGCGGGATCTCCCAAAACCCGTCCCGCTTGCACCGGAGGAATTCAACCGGCGGGCGTGCGGAGACGGTGCCGTGCTCCTGGATGTGCGGGGCTATCCTGCTTTCTCCGGTCTCCACATCCCGGGATCATGGCATATCGACCTTTCCGGGAACTTTCCCACCCAGGCGGGATGGGTCCTCCCCCCCGGGCAGGATGTCTATCTCGTCGTCGAGAACAGAGAACAGGCCATGGAAGCCGCGCTCCAGCTGAAGCGCGTCGGATTCGACCGGGTAGCCGGGTACCTCGATGGCGGGATGCTGCTTTGGGGTACTGCCGGTCTCCCCATCGACCGGGTCCCGGTCATTGGACCTGCCGACGCGCACGCACTCCTTAGGAAAGGTGATGCAGTCCTCGTAGACGTCAGGTCACGGGAGGAGTGCACGGCTGCCTCAGTGGAAGGTTCAGTCCATATCCCCTGGCATGACCTCCGTGCACGGTACACGGAGCTAGACCCGGGGATGCACACCATTGTCATGTGCAGGGGAGGGCAGAGGGCGAGCATTGCGGCGAGCATCCTGAAGATGAAAGGGTTCAAATCTGTGTCCAACCTCGGAGGCGGTTTCTCGGCGTACCAGAAGGCAGGTTTCGTATCCTGATGGGAGGTCTTATGAGGGTGGAGTGCTCCTCCTACAGATCAGGGTATCCTGATGTTTGAATGGTTATTTTCGGCGACCTGGTCGCCTGTCGTCGTCGGCGCAGGGATTGGCGTCCTGATATGGATGACATTTCTCCTCTCCGACCGGCCACTCGGAGTGTCGACTGCCTACGCAAAGACGGCAGGCATGGTCGAGAAGGCAATATCGCGGGAAAATGTTAAATCGATGCCGTACTACCGCCAGGTGACCCCGGAGGTGGACTGGCAGTGGACGATCATCATCGGGGTCATTGCAGGCGGGTTCATCTCGGCATACTTATCGGGGACATTTGCCCTTTCTGCCGTCCCCCCGCTGTTCGCCGCAACTTTCGGGACCGACACCCTCTTGCGTTTCTCTGTCGCACTCGCAGGCGGTATAATCATGGGTATCGGTGCCCGCTGGGCCGGCGGGTGCACGTCCGGTCACGGTATCTCCGGCACGCTCCAGCTCTCCCTTGCGAGCTGGGTCGCGGTGGTCTGCTTCTTTGCCGGGGGGATCCTCGCAGCTGGACTCCTCTTTGGTTTTGGGTTCCTGTGAGGTGAAAGCGTCATGCCATTCGAAGGAATAAGGCAGAACAGGTCTCTCCAGGTTCTCCTCGGGCTCGTCTTTGGCATTGCATTCGGTTTTCTCCTCCAGAGGGGAGGAGTGACACTGTATGACGTGATCATCGGGCAGCTCCTCCTCTCTGACTTCACGGTCGTGAAGGTGATGCTCTCTGCCATCCTCGTCGGGATGATTGGCGTCCACGCGATGAAGACTGCCGATCTTGTCCGCCTCCACGTCCGGGCAGGCTCTGTCGGCTCGACCGTCATCGGGGGCCTTATCTTTGGTGTCGGGTTTGCGGTCCTTGGGTACTGTCCCGGAACAGCCGCCGGTGCACTTGGGTCGGGGGCACTCGATGCAGCGGTCGGAATGGCCGGGATCGTGATCGGCGCGGGTATCTTTGCCCGGCTCTACCCGGCCCTCGAGGGGGCTGTCCTGAACCGCGGGAAGTTCCCGGCTGAGACCATCCCGCAACTATTCGGCGTCTCTCCCGCGCCCGTTGCCGGGGCAGTCGCCGCCATGATCGTTGTCGTCCTCGCCCTGCTCGCGTTCATGGGCCTGTGAGACCGGCCCCTAGACCTGGTGCACTGGCGCATGGTCAATATCCTCCTCGGGGTCGGAAACCCCCTTCGCCGGGACGACGGCGTGGGGAATTACGTGGCGGCGAACTTCCGCCGGGAGGGCTGGAGGTCGATTGACTGCGGGACCGTGCCGGAGAATTTCACGGGCATCGTCAGGAAGGAGCATCCCCCCCTCCTCGTCATCGTCGACGCGGCAGAGATGGGCATGTCCCCCGGGGATTTTTACGTGGTCCCAAAGGAGAGGGTGAAGGACGTCTCCTTCGGGACGCACCAGCTCCCGCTCGACGTCATCGTGGACTATCTCGCCCATTCTGCCGGACGGATAGTCATTATCGGGATCCAGCCCCGGGTTGTAGAGACAGGGGAAGGGCTCTCCCCCCCCGTCCGGGAAGGGGCAGACAGGCTCATCGGGCGCCTGGCACGGGGAGAACTGGACACGATCCCCGTGTTTTGGTAACGGGCGGGCTGGAGCCGGCTTTGACGGGACCTTCTTTCCCGGCAGGAATCCCTCAAGCCTTCCGGGAAAAAATCCCATTCGTCTCCCCGGGACACAACAAGAAAGGATGAAAGTGGCAAAGCCCCTTTTGGCGGAACCGCCCTTGAACGGTCTGCAGTCAGGCAAAAGAGGGGAAAATCACGAATTGATCTTCCTGTTTAAAAAAAGGTGGCCTTTTTCTACTCCACGATCAGCTCTTCGGCATACCTGTCCTCCCCGGCGAGGAGGAATGCATCCGTCATGGAAAGGCAGCTCTTCGGGCAGATGCTCGTGCACTGGGAGCAGAAGATGCACTGGTCGACCCAGACACGGATCTTTTTGGTATCAGGGATGAACTCAATGGCGTGGGCAGGACAGACCTTCACGCAGAGCGTGCACCCGATGCAGGAGTCCCTGTCGTAGGCAATCTTTCCCCGGAACTTTGGCGGTGTCGGGACGGGTGGGTTCGCGGCAGCCCGACCGGCCTGCACCTCCCGGAGAAAGACCCGTATTGAGGGTGGGAGGTACTTGGCCGGGAACCGGTTCGTTGCTGGCCTCCGGAAGAGCTGGCGGACGAGCTCGGGGACGAGCGGAAGGGTCCTCATACCCCCACCCCCGCCAGGGGTCCCGCGACCACATCGGCCATCAGGAGGACCATTCCGGCAAGGCCGATGACAGAGAGGTAGACCCAGTAGAACGAGACGAGCTCGTTGATCCGGAAGCGGGCCATCGCGACGCGGACGAGGGTGACGGCAAAGAAGAGGACGAGGACTGCCTTGAGGAGGAAGAAGAGGAGATCGGCAGCCTGGGCGATGACGGGGGGCATCGCAAGGAAGGAGGAGATGTTCCAGGGGAAGAAGACAGCCACGATGACCGCCGCGAGGACGAGCGTCTTTGCAGCCTGGGCCAGGGAAAACATCGCGAGGTTCCTGCCTGAATACTCGACCAGCAGGCCTCCTGCAAGTTCGGTCTCGGCCTCCTGCGTGTCGAACGGGACGCGGGAGAGCTCGGCGGGTGTGACGGCAGCAAGCACGATGATGAGGAGGAAAACGCCGATGATGCCCAACGGCCCTGTCACAGTCCATATCGGGTTTGCAGCGATGGACTGGAGTGCAAACGGGTGGGAGATACCTGCTGCACCAAGCCTCCAGGCAACCCCGATGACAACGACTGCAAGCGGGAACTCGTAGGCGATCATGGTCACCATCTCGCGCTGTGCCCCGACGGTGGCGTAGGGCGACCCGGATGCAAAGCCGCCCGCAACGAGTGCGAGTGCGGGGACTGTGAGGAGGTACATTACCAGCACGAGGTCACCATACGGCCCGAGAACGGGCATCGTGCTCGCGACCGGTATGTAGAAGAGGACCAGGATGCTCGAGACCAGTGCGACGACAGGTGCAGCGGAAAAAAGCCAGGGGATGGCATTGGCCGGGACCACGTTCTCCTTCTGGAGGAGCTTGACCGTGTCGATGAAGGGCTGCCGGACCGGGGGCCCTATCCGTGCCTGCATATGCGCGGCAAGCTTCCTGTCGATCCCCGAGAGGAAGAGTCCCCCCGCAAGGGCAAACACGGAGAGGGCGGCACACCACGCTACCAGGAGGGCGATCTCTGCCGGGTTCATCCCTGCAGCCTCCTTGTCTTCTCCACGGAGAGACGGTGGAGGTCATCCTTGGAGAGAATGGACCTCCTGTTGTCCTGCACGATGGCTACCCTGTCGGTGCAGGAGAGGCACGGATCAATGGACGCCACGATGATCGGGATATCGGCAATCTGTGACCCCCGGAGCATGGGTATCCAGGACATCAGGTTCGAGTAGGACGATGCCTTGACCTTCCACGAGGCGGGGGAGTCCTTCCCCTCCATCCGGACGTAGTGGAGACACTCGCCCCGGGGGGCTTCGACCCTCCCGATACCTTCCCCCGTCGCCTTCTTGCAGGTCGCGAGGAGCTTCACCAGCTTCTCCTCGGCGGTGACAGGCCCTGCCGGCATCTCCGAGAGGCACTGCCGGATGATCTGGCAGGACTGGCCGACCTCGAGCAGGCGCACGACGATCCTATCGTAGACATCACCGTGGGTCTCGCCCAGGTGCCGTTCGGGCAGGATGGCCTTCACGTCCAGGTCGCCGTAGGCGGCGTACGGGTAGTCCTGGCGGAGGTCGACGTTCACCCCGGATGCCCGTGCCGTCGGGCCGACAGTGCAGAGCTCGAGGGCGTCCCTGCGCGAGAGGACACCGACGTCTCGGCACCGCATCTGGATGGTCCTGTCGTCCAGGAAGAAAGAGAGGAGGGTGTCGAGCAGCCCCTCGTACGTGGCAAGGCACTTCTCGATGACCGGGTGCTGCTCCGGCACAATATCCCTGCGGACTCCCCCGACCTGCACGATCCCGTAGTTGACGCGGTTCCCCGTCAGGTTCTCGATCACGTCCATGGCCTCCTCCCTGACCCTCCAGGTGAGGTGGAGGAGCGAGTCGAACCCGAGCTCGTGGGCTGCAACGCCTGCCCAGAGGAGGTGGGACTGGATGCGCTCGAACTCGTGCACGATCGCCCTGATGTAGTCCGCCCTCTCGGGGACCTCGATGCCGGCGATCTGTTCGACGGCGAGAGAGAAGGAGAGCGAGTGGACGACACCGCAGATCCCGCAGATCCTGTCGGTCAGGTGGACGATCTGGACGGGGTTCCGACGCATCCCCATCCACTCGATACCCCGGTGTGCCTGGCCGGGGGCAAAGTCGACGTCCTTGACGACCTCTCCCTCCATTTCGAAGGTAAACATCACGGGTTCCTTGAGTGCAGGGTGGTTCGGGCCTATCGGGACCCGGTACGGTGCTTTTTTCGCCTCGCCACTCATTTCTCAACCCCCCTTGTCAATCCTTCGGCGGGTGCCGCCGCGGGAGTTCCTTCACCGGCCGCCGTGCCGGGTCTCTTCCCTTCCACTGGCGGTGCAGGGCGATTTTCCGGCCTCTTCGACTTCCAGAGGTCCTTTACCATTCCCTCCTGGACACCCGTCCCGTCTTTTCGCCACGGAAAGACACCGTCGGGGAAGTCCTCGGGCAGGAAGAGGCGCCTGTTGTCAGGGATGCCGGTCACCCGTATGCCAAAGAACTCCTGTTTCTCCCTCTCGGAGAAGACGGCACCCGGTATGAGGTCCGAGATGGTCGGGACCGTTGGGTCGGACTTGGGCAGGGGAATCGCGAAGGTGACCATGTACTCGCTCTTTGGACTCCCGTACTGGATGGAGAAGATGTAGAGGAGGCGGATTGCATCACCGAGGTCTGCCCCCGCGATCACCGAGAGGTGGGGGAACTGGATCTCCATCAATGCCTGGATTGCAGGTTTGAGGAAGTCGCGGTCAAGCTCGACCCAGAGGGTGTAGTGCGGCACCCTCTTTTTGCCCTGGTCCCACCTCCTGATGGAAGTATCCCTGATGCCCTGGGAAAGGCGCGAGGCCAGGTGCGCCATGACCTCTTCGGGAGTAAGAGTCCCTTCCTTCATGCCTTCACCCCCTCGAGCCGTTCCAGTTTCTCAAGTGCCTTCACGACCCCGTGGATGATCGCTTCGGGCCGTGGCGGGCAGCCCGGGACGTAGACATCGACAGGGATGACCTCGTCCACGGGACCATCCAGGTTGTACGAGTCGTAGAAGACACCGCCGGAGATCCCGCAGGCCCCGATGCACATCACGAGTTTCGGGTCGGGGATCTGCTGGTAGACCCGGAGAAGACGGTCTTTCATCCTGTGGACGACGGGGCCTGTTACGAGCATGACGTCTGCGTGCCGCGGGCTCCCGACGAGCTTTATCCCGAACCGTTCGGGGTCATACCGGGGTGTGAGGGTGGCCACGATCTCGATCTCGCACCCGTTGCAGGACCCGGAATTGAAGTGGTAGACCCAGAGTGACCGGTTGAACAGTGCATTCAGTTTCATCGGAAGACCACCACCACGATGAAAAACAGGGCAGTTATTCCCATGTACCAGAGGACGTAGTCATCGAGGTCTCCGGTGTGCAGGGGGACAAGCCGCCGGTAGTACCCGTCCATTGCATCCAGGAATCCCCAGTAGAGGTTCCCGGAGCGGACGTGTACGAGCCCCTTCTCCGGTTCCGGGTTCCCCGATATGAAGGGTTCTGTCTGGGCGGTCCCCTTCTTGTAGCCCCTTTCACCGAGGGAGTAGAGGAAAACGGCGATGACCCCGGCGACAGCGGTCCCGAGGACCCAGAGAAGCGGGTTCCAGAAGCCGGTGCCGGTATCGAGGGTAAAAAGCATGTCCATCGTCTCACGCTCCCCCGCCGATGACGGCGGCGATGTACATCCCCTGGTCCGCAAGGGCGTGTGCTGCCGGGGCAACAAGTGTCTCTACCACGAGGGAGGGAAAGAGCCCAAAGACGATGACCACAAGGGCGAGGATCCCCATCCCCGCGAGCATCGGACCGGGGACTTCCCTGACGTCCTTGTACTCGGGCAGGACGGGGCCCATGAAGATCGAGTGGAACACCTTGACGAACGAGGCAAGGGTCAGGATACTCACCACCATGGCAATCACGGAGAGGACGGGGTTGAAAACAAACACTGACTCGTATATCATGAGTTTCGAGGCAAACCCGTTAAAGGGGGGGATCCCGGCAATCGCGAGCGCGCCGATGATGAAAAAGACCATGGTCCACTTCATGGAATGCCCAAGCCCCCCCATCTTGTTGAGGTCATAGGTCCCGATCCGGAAGAAAATGGCTCCCGCCGTCAGGAAGAGCAGCCCCTTGTACATGGCATGGTTGATGATGTGGAAGATCCCCCCCTCCATGGCCATGTACCCGAAGGCCTCGAGGAGAGGCTGGTTGTCGAGCACTGCAAGCCCGACTCCCACGCCGAGGAGCATGTACCCCGTCTGCGAGACGGCATGGTAGGCCATCAGGCGTTTCACGTTCTTCTGGGGGATTGCCATTGTTACTCCCACCACCATCGAGAGCACGCCGAGGATGATGATGAGCCAGCCGACGCAGGCGGCGTTCAGGGTGATGTTGTAGAGGGAAAACACCGTCCGGAACAGCCCGTAAAGGCTTGCCTGGCTTGCAACCACAAGGAGGGCAGTGATCGACGAGGGGGCCATCGAGTACGCGTCGGGCGTCCAGAAGTGCATGGGGACGGCCCCGCACTTCATGGCGAGGGCAGCGATGATCAGGACAAGGGCGAGCTGGTCCAGGAGGGTAAACTGCATCCTCTGGGCAATGAGGGCCATGTTCAGGGCGTTGTATTCCCCGTAGTAGATGCCGATTGCAACGAGGATTGCGAGTGCACCAATGGTGCTCAAAACGAAGTACTTGATTGCAGCCTCTACGGCGACACCCCCGTCGATGCGGAATGCTATCAGGCCCGCCGACGCAATGGAAAGGATCTCGAGGAAGACGAAGAAATTGAAGATATCGCCTGTTGCGACCATCCCGAGGATCCCGGTGACCATCAGGAGGAAGAGCGTGTAGTAGCTGCCCAGCCCCGAGTGGTGCCTCTCGCTCGTCAGTGAATAGATGACGACTGCAAACGCCGCGATGGCGGTGATGACGAGCATGAGGGCGCTCATCGGGTCCACCGTGAACATGATCCGGACCGGGATGCCGCCCGAGTCCTGGGGCACTGCCAGCGTTGCCGCCTGTGCCCCGAAGACGTAGAGCCGCGTGCCGTGTGCGTACACGTCGGACGCGAGGAGGAGGGTGATCGCCGACGTGATCGCCATCGCTCCCCCGACGACCAGCGCCCGGACAGCGGGTTTCGCTCTGCCCGCAAACGGTGCAATGAACGCTGCGACAAACGGCACGATGATCATCAGGGCGGGCGAGTTCTCGACGACAAACGCGGGGATCATTCTTTCAGCCTCCGGAGGAACCCGATCTCAATGCTCCCGTACTTCTTCCAGATGATGATGGCAAACGAGAGCAGGAGAGCCGTTGTGGCAACCCCAATCACGATCGATGTCAGCGTCAGGGCCTGGGGCGTGGGAAGCACCATCACCCTGTCCGGTGCGTTGGTGTAGATGGGGGCGATGCCGCCTTCCCTGTACCCGAGCGAGACGAGGAAGAGGTTGACTGCAGATTCGAGGATCATGATCCCGAGGAATATCTTGATGAGGTTTTGTTTGAGGACGATTGTCCCAAGGCCGATGATGGTGAGAACGACAACGGCCACGTACGGGAGATTGTAAAGCACCATTGTCACGTCCTCTCACCCCCGGTCGCGGAGAACAGGTACACGAGGATGATCGCAAGACCTCCCCAGACCTCCACCCCGACTGCGATGTTCATGACGGGGATGACACCCGCGGTGTTCAGGTCGCCCGGGTTTGGGCCCGGCGGGACCGGCAGCCCGAAGAGGAGACCGCTGTTGGCAAGGATGTTGGCAAAGAACGGCGCCCCTGCGAGCAGCCCCAGTATCCCGGCACCAATGAACAGGAGGAGGCCGAGCGATTCCTGGGCCGACAAGAATGCCTTTCTGACCATCCCGGCGATCTCCTCGTGCGAGAACGCGACGAGGACGAGGGCCGCAGCCGTCGCGATCACTGCCCCGCCCTGGAAACCCCCTCCCGGTGTCAGGTGGCCGTGAACGACCACGTAGAGACCAAAGATGATGATGAGCGGGTAGAGGATACACGCCCCGGTCCGCACGATCTTACTCATCCTCATGTTCCTCACCCTCCTTCCTCGCCCGGAACATGAGTGCCACGCCGGTCACGGCTGTAAAGAGCACCACGGACTCTCCGAGGGTATCGAACCCCCTGAAGTCGAACACGATCGATGTGACGATGTTATTTGCAGCAGCAGCCGCCTGGCCGGTCCTGATGAAATAAGTGTCCATGTCTGTTGCAGCAGGGTCCCCAAACGAGAGGAAGAGGGGTATGGTACACAGACCTGCTGCCCAGACGAGAAATATTGCGGCAACGAGGACCTTTTTCATGGGGTCTCCCCCTCGAACCGTGTCGTGGCCCGGATCGCGATGATGAAGATAGCTGTTGTCAGTCCTGCACCGATCGCTGCCTGAGAGATCGCGACGTCGGGGGCCTGGAGGATATAGAACTCAAGGGAGACGAGGAACGAGAAGAATCCCGCGGCGAGGGCGGCTGCAAGCAGGTCCTTAAAGGAATAGACCAGAATAGCAGAGACTATCAAGCCGCCGATGACCGCGAGCTGGATGAGTGATTCGATCATGGAGGCACCTCCGCGAGGCGGTCGATCACTGCCTGTGCCGGCATGATCCCTGACCGGTGTGCGCCGCGTGCGATGGCATGGGACCCGATGGCGTTGGTGACCGCAAGGGCGAGTGCGGCAAGGACGGTGTGGAGGGAGAGGGTGATGTACTGCCCGTCCCCTGTGCCGATGAACTGGCTGGCACCGTAGATGATGACGGAAAGTGCCGTGAAGACGGACCCGAACGTCGTCATCTTTGTCGTTGCATGCATCCTCGTATAAACATCGGGGAAACGCAGGAGGCCGATGATCCCGAGGCAGTTGAAGGTAGTGCCGATGACAAGGCAGGCAACGACGAGGAACTCGGCGATCACAGTTCACCCCCGATGTACTTAGCGACATAGAGCGTGCTCACGAAGGAGAGGAGTGCGTACACGATGGCAACGTCGATGAAGATGATCTGCTGGTAGACCACGCCAAGAACGATGAGGGCGGCAACCACGAGCGTATTGACGGTATCGACGGCAACGGCACGGTCGGCGATGGTCGGCCCGAGGACGAGCCGGACGAGTGCGAGGCAGACGAGCACGAGGAGGATGAATACGGCTATATCGAAGGGAACTGTCATTCGGCAATCCTCCGTATCCATGCCGGGATGTTTGCAAGCCAAAACAACTTCCGCGCTTCCACCGAGGATCGGGTCTCCCAGCCTTCCGGGACGTTGATGTTATGGACGAAGAGGTCGTTTGTCTCCTCGCCGATGTCAACGGTTATAGTCCCGGGGGTAAGTGTGATGGAATTGGCCAGGAGAAAGGCACCGAGGTCCGTCCTCATGCCTGACGGTACCCTGATGATGCCAGGCCGGATCTTTCCCGTGATGACACGGTATGCCACGTCGAGGTTGGCCCTTGTCACCTCGATGAAAAACGGCCCGAGCAGGTAGACGGGCAGGATGAGGAGGCGGACAGGATTTGCCATCCTGTAGTCCTTTCCCCGACAGAGGACCTTTCCTGCGACTGCTGCCGTGAGGAGAGCGAGCAGGACACCTGCCAGAAGTTCAGATGGTGACCACAGCCAGAGCGTGCCGCTCCCGGCTGAAAAGACGAGGTAGAGGAGGAGGGCCATGATGAAGGTAACCAGATAGGCTATCATCCGGGCCCTCCGCACCGATGCTGTATTCGTCCGATATGTGCCTTGATCGTCATGGGAATCACGGAGGGTTCTCGGGTGCCGGGGGCCAGTATCTCCCGGCTTTCTCCTGGGGCCCCGGTCCTGGGGCCCCCGAGATCCTTTCGCGGGAACAATACATCATGATTGATAATGAAGATACCGGAAAGAATCATCTCTTCCGGCGAATGGTGTAATTTTTCCCCGTTAACCGTCGGATAATACGGCTCTCTCCGGCCGTTTAATCTTCCGGGAATTCTCTTTGCACTGTCTCGGCCGGGAACGTTGCATACCCGTGGATATTTATGGAAAGATCGGCACACGTCTAAGGTGCGATGCCGTCCCCCCTCTCTTTCAAGGGAATGCTCTGGTGGTGCGACACGTGCCACACACCCGTCCTCTCGCGCGGGTGCTCGCGGTGCGGTGGAGTGACACGGAGGGTCATGCTCACGCCACCGGGGGATCCGCGACCGGCATTTCCTGCTGACGTGGCCCTTGTGAACCAGGTCTATTCCGACCATTTCGGGTCCCCCCTTGTCCCGGACGGTCACCTCGCCCTCCTCAACAAGGTCCCTGATACAGACCGCATGGAAGAGGTGATCGTGGGGGGAGGGGTTGTCGGGGCGATACGCTACATCCCGGGGGAAGGGCGATGGGAGGCGATCCCGCGCATGGAATCGTTCGGACTCTCTGCCCCGGCCAGGAAGTGGGTGGTCGCTGACAACGGGGCAGCAGCTGCGATCAGGGACCGGTCTGCAAGCCTGCTCGCCCCGGGCCTCGCCGGGATCGAGCCCTCGGTCATGAAGGGCGATGAGGTTTTTGTCCTCGACGAAAAGGGAGAGTGCATTGCCGTCGGCCGGGCACGTGTTGACGCAGCCGTTGCAGAATCGATGGAACGGGGACTTGTCGTCAGGACCCGGCGGACATTTTCATCTGTCTGTGTCCCGGGGAAGGCAACGTGGGAAGATGCCGTGGCAGCAAATGCAGGGCCTCTTGCCGAACACGAGGAGGAGGCAATCAGCTTCGTGAAAAACGTTGCACGGGGTCATGGCAGTCTCCCCCCGAATGTCTCCTATTCGGGTGGAAAGGACAGCCTCGTGACACTGATCCTCGTGACAAAAGCCCTCGGCGACGTTCCCCTCCTCTTTGCAGACACGGGTCTTGAGTTTCCCGAGACGTACGACAACGTCCGGGAGGTGGCTGCACACTTTGGCCTCCCTGTCACAGTGGCCCGGGGCAGCGAGGCGTTCTGGGAGGCTTTTTCGACCAGGGGGCCCCCTGCACGTGATTTCCGGTGGTGTTGCCGGGCAGCAAAACTTGAACCTGTCGACGGGGTCATCAGGAACACGTGGGGCGAGTGCCTCTCCTTCATCGGGCAGCGGAAGTTCGAATCGTCGCGGAGGATGGCAAGTCACCGCGTGTGGAGGAACCCGCACATCCCTGCCCAGGTCTCGGCGGCACCCATCCACCACTGGACGGCCTTGCACGTCTGGCTGTACCTCTTTCGTGAGAAAGCACCGTATAACCGCCTCTACGAGCAGGGAGTCGACAGGATTGGGTGTTTCATGTGCCCTTCGAGCGACCTTGCCGTCATCCGACACGTCATCTCCCGCTACCCGTCCCTTTGGGAGAAGTGGGACGCTCATTTGAGAGAATGGCAGAAGGCCCGCGGCCTCCCCGATTCCTGGGTGGAAGGTGCCGGCTGGCGGGTCAGGGGTGTTTCCGGTGAAGAAGATTACAATTGTTGATTACGGTCTTGGAAACTTACGGTCGGTCTTCCGGGGTCTCGAAAAGGCCGGGGGAAGACCGGTTATCACGACGGACCCGGCAGACGTGGCCTCTGCCAACGGGGTCGTCCTGCCGGGTGTCGGGGCATTCCGCGACGGCATGGAGCAGCTGGGGGACCTCCGGGCCGTTATCCTCGAGGCATCACGGTCGGTCCCGCTGCTCGGGATATGCCTGGGGATGCAGATGATGCTCGAATGGAGCGAGGAACAGGGACTGCACAGGGGGCTCGCACTCGTCCCCGGGACCGTGCGCCGGTTCCCCCGGGCCAGTGGGTTCAAGGTCCCCCACATGGGGTGGAACTCGCTCTCCCATGTCCGCGAGGACAATCCACTCTTCGAGGGGATTCGGGCCGGCGATTACATGTATTTTGTCCACTCCTACTATGCCGATACAGAAGCGAGGTACACCCTTGCCCAAACGGAATACATCCTCCAGTTTGCATCGTCGATATGGGACGAACGGTATGTCTTTGGGGTCCAGTTCCATCCCGAGAAGAGTGGCACTCGCGGTCTTAGCCTCCTGAAAAGTTTCCTCGACCTCCTGTGACGAAAATTAAAAAACCCGGACAGTGACCGCCTGGACATCTTTTCGTCTCCCGTCCTCTCGTGTCCTTGCACAACGTAAGTTGGGTATTCTTCCCCCAGGGCACGCCCCCCTCCAGGGGCAAACCATATCAGAGATACCGGCCCATTTGTCACCATGTTTTCCTGGCTCCGTTCCCACATGCGTGTGCTGGCGGAGCTCTCGCGTGCGATTCTATTCCTGTTTACCTTTGTACTCGCGGTCCCCCTCCTTCTGGGTGCCATCCTCGGAATTCCGGAGGGCAAAATCCTCCCGCTCATCGCATCTGCGTTCATCCTTCAGGGGGCTGCACCTCCCCTCGGGCATCCCCTCGGGCTTGCTGACCCTGTCATCATCGCCCTGATGGCGTCCTTTGCAGTCGGTGTGGTGACCTGCATCCTCGAGGTCTGCGATGCCCTCTCCCTGACATCAGAACGGGTTGCACGCTGGATCCGGAAAGTCGGGGAGAGTATGGAGAAACACCCATCGATTCGCTCGTACGGGGCCATCTCCTGCATCTTCATCGCGTGGATACCCGGGATCGGGCTCTACGGCACTCCCGTCATTGCCTGGATTCTGGGATGGCAAAAAATCCCAACCATCATCTTCACGACGGCAGGTTTCGTGATCGCTTCCGGACTTGTCCTCACGGTGACGGTTTTTGCCGAGAGTATTCACCACGTCTTCTTCTGATACCATTTCCGGTACATAGAGACCCATGGACAGGATTCGAGCCGGGAGACGTCTGACGCAAAATTTTTCCCCGGAGCCACAATCAGAAAAAAAATTATTCACCCGGGTTTTCCGTTGTGAGGTGGAGAGTGATGATCCCGTTGCATGCCTTGCATGCATAGAACTTTTCCGTCCAGCAGGAGGCACAGGCCCACCTCCCGCAGAGGGCACATTGCCTTAAGTCTTTCTTGGGGAATGTGTTGTTGCAGAGGTCGCATGAATAGCGGGAGAAACTGGCGGGGTCCCGTTCGGGGGAGTCCCCCTGCCTCCTCACCCTCTGGATATCCTTCCTGATGCGGGAGATGAGGTCTTCCCCCCTCTTTTTTTCCGGAAGACTACCGTGGGACCTGCTTTTCCAGAGCCTCAATCCTCTCCTCCAGCCTGTTTAGTTCTTCGCCGAAATCCTTTTCGAAGGCCTTGAGCGCTGCCATCCTCTCCTCGTCCCTTGCGAGGAGGGTCATCTTTTCGTCCCTGAACTGCTCTGCCTGGGGACGCCGGACGAGCGACCATTCCTCGATGAGCATGTCGAATTTCCGGTCGAGGTACTCGTCGATCCGGCTCTCCAGCGGGCGGGATATATCCAGCCTGCCGGTCGACCCCCGCAAGTAATAGTAGAGGGTAAAGGCAATGAGAACGATGAGAATGAGGACGAGGAGCCCTTCGATGATTGTCATTGTCGCCTCCCCCTGATATACTCGAGCCTCTTTTCAAGTTCGGTGAGCTTTGCCGAGGCCGTCGCCTCGAACCCTGCACACATCCGCGCCTCCTCTTCGAGTACGGAGAGGCGGGATACGAGGTCGCCGAGGTCCCGCCGGGTTGCGAGATCCCATTCCTCGATCAGGTACTTCATGCGTCGGTCCACGTAGGAGCCGAGGTAGTCCGGGCGCTTCATTGCCCCTCGAGCCCCCTCAACTCTTTTTTGAGGGCAGCAGCCCTCTTTTCGAGTGCATTTCTGTTCTTCTCGAGGAGATCGATCTGCCCGTGGACACGATCAAGCCTCCGTTCCAGGTTTTTCAAGTGGATGGAGGTTACGAGCCCCCACTCGCTGATAATTGCCGGGAAATTCCGGTCGAAGTACTCGTCGAGCCCCCTGTCCATCGTCGGGAGGTGCTCATCGATGACTGCCGGGATCTCCTTTATCGATTCCAGTACGGGGTACTTCTCAATTGTCCTGCCGGGAGTCTCGTATTCGGCCATTGTCTCACCCCAACCTCTCCTCTTCGCGTTTTATCTTCTCTATCATCCGGTCGAGCTTTGTCAAGGCAACCTTGCTCTCGAGGCGCTTCAACCGTTTTTCAACGGCAGTATGCCGCGCAAGGATGTCAGTCTCCAGTCCCGCGTTCTCGTCATCGAGCTGCCTCAGTTCCTCGAGGTCCGCCGGGGCTATCCTGAAGAACGGGCGTCCCCTCTGTTCCATGTCCGCCTTCAGGAGGTTGATCTTCTCCCGCTCGAGTTCAAGCTGGGCGAGCCGTGTCCGGGAGTAGACAAGGCGCATCTCCCGGATGATAAAGTAAACGATAACCAGACCAACAAGGAAGAAAATGACCGGGAGAGACTTTTCAAACAGCACCCACGCATCTGTCATGTATCAGGACCCCCGGATCTCAGAGGCTCTTTTCGTGAAGGCCTTTCTTAACGGATTCAACTTCTTTTTCCACCGTCCCCTTTACCGAGGCTGTCTTGCTGGAAATTGTCTCCCTGGCTTTCTTCACATCCGCTTTTAAGGTCTCCCTAGTCTCCTCCGCGGTCTTTTTCATGCGTTCTCCCACTGGAGGCCTCCGCGTCACGTTCACCTCCGATCCTGACCGTGCCCCCACCTGGGCCATATCATCCGGGCTTAACCTGATATACCCAACCTCGACGAGCGTATCGGCAAAGACCGTGACCACGACAGGTTTTTTGCCACCCGGGGCAGAGACCTCGACCTCGTCTCCCTCGCCGATCCCGAGAGACTTTAAATGGCTCTCGTTCAGCCGTGCCCGTCCCCTGCTGGGAAATGCCCTTTCCTGGACTTTCAACGTGATTGAATCCATATGGGGGAGATTATGCTTGGGTACTATAAAACCTCTCCCGGGCTTGGGTTTGACACGATCGGCGGGATGCCCCTGATATCCAGCAGAAACTAATTATCTTCTGTGCACAGAGACGTTTCCATGAGATCGGCTGTTTTTTTTCTGCTCTGTCTGTTCTGCCTGGTCAATGGCACGGCAGCGTATGAACTGACCATCAATGCCCCTGCAGAAGTCCGGGCCGGGGCACCGCTCGAGGTAACGGGGAATACGACGTTTCCAGCCGGGACGCAGTTTGACCTCGTCCTCTACTACCTCCAGACGACAATGCCCGAGATCGTCGCCCAAAAGATCATCATCGTTGATGAATCACGGTCATTCCAGGCATCATTCCCGACCATGGGACTGACACCGGGAGATTACAAGCTGGAGGTGCGTTTCCCGAGGGACCCGGGGTCACGGTTGAGTTCAAGCTCAGTGACGACCCGCATTGTACGGATCACGGACAGGTCAGGCGAGATTGAGATCACATCGGACAGAAACCAGGTGATAGGAGATGCCCTGCGGATCGAGGGATACATGCCGAAGGCAGGGGTGACCACCCTGACCCTGAAGATAACGGGGCCGCAGGGCAGAGTCCTCCCCCCGCAGGATGTCAGGACAACGACCCGCCTTGGAAAGGATGAGGGGTATTTCTCCCTTGTTATCCCGGTTGGGGAGAGAGGTAACTACTACGTCGACTTTTCAGATACTAAGGGGTATATAACGACGGTCCGGTTCACGGTCGAATCTTCCCCGGGAGCGACGCCGGTCCCTTCGGAAGAGGTCCATGACCACCAGGCGGAAGTGACCGTTCCCCGCAGTTCATCAATTCCTCTCCCCCTTGCAGGATCCATCGGCGGGCTCCTGATTGCATCGGGCCTTTCGTACAGGAAGGTGAGAAAAATGGGAGAAAGAACGCAGAAAAAATACTGATACACTACCTTTTTTTCCTTTGGGGGTTACCCCAGTTATTCTTAAAAATTATGCACAAAAAAACGTATTTTCGATAGTGATTTTGCAAAACGCAGGGATTATATTCGTCCTTCTTTGCCGGGGATGTGGATTGAAGGGTTTTTGGGCTGGTCAGTTTACTGCATCCTTCTCCATACCGCGACTTCGTAGAGGAGAAGGAGGAAGGTGACCATGACACCGCCAAGGAAGAACGCGAGGACGACCTCCGTGGGAAAAGCAGGGGCTGCCGGGACAGGGACAGCTGCGCGTTCGGCCATGATACCGACTGCCTTTTCTGCCTGGAAGGCTGCATCACCCCGCGGTGCCCCCTCCGAAAAGAAAGTCGAGGCCGCAAGGATTGCGTAGCTTGCCAGGGAGGCAAGGGCCACAACACCGAAGAGCGCAGCATACTTGAGGAGTATCGAGCGGATATTCGGCGTCTTTGGTGCCATGATGAGCAACTGGTTGCGAAGTCCGTACACCTTGACCTGCCTGCCTTTCACGCTGTACTTCACGTTCTTTACTTCAATCAGACCAGCGTCAAGCAGGTTCTCGATGTGGTACTTGATGGTGCCCATCGGCATGGTAAGGGATGCTGCAAGGTCGCCTGAAGTCTGAGGTCCCTTCTCAAGGGCGTGGAGGATATCACTGGCAGCCTGGCTCGCAATTGCCTTCCCGATTTTTTGGGCCCTCTCGTCCCCGGGGAGGAGGATGACCAGGTCAGCGTCTGCCGGATGCGTTTCCTGTCCCGTGCCGCTCCCTTCCTCCCCGTGCACAACTACCTACTCCCATCACGGACCAAGGGCCGCGAGGATCTTTTCCCTCCCGGCTTCGAGGGCGCGCTCAATCTTATCAACGGCAGGCCCTCCCCCCCGGGCAAGCGCCGGAGACCCGCCCCCCTTTCCACCGAGGATACTGCAGACCGGCCCGATAATTTCACCTGCATTGACCCTGTCCGTCCCGGACATCACGAGGACGGTTGCCTGCTCCGACCCGCTGGCAAGGAGGGCGACTCCCCCCTGGGCAGAGATATCACTTGCGATGGCCGCAAGTTCCTTGGGCGAGAGGTCTATCCGCCTCACGAGGATCAAAACACCATTCACAGTCTCGGGGACGAGGGACTTCCTCTCGAGCTCCGCGATATGAAGGCGAAGCCGTTCTATCTCCTTCTTCTGGTTCTTCCACTCCGAGAAAAACCGGCTCACTGTCGCAGGGAGGTACTCGTACTGCACAGAGAGGACTTCTGACGCCTGGGCAAGGATCTTTTCAACACGCTGGACGTGTTCGACCGCCGCCAAACCGGCTGCAAATTCGAGCCGCTCTATCCCGTCCTGGATGTGTTCCACGCGGATGACCTTGATGAAACCAACGTCTCCCGTTGTCCGGCAGTGCGTTCCGGCACAGGCTTCCACGTCACCAGCGACCTGGACAACGCGGATGTCCTTGCCGGGCGGAACACCGCCCTGGTACAGGGAAAACCCATAGAGCTGTTCGGCACGTGTCCGGTCGAGGTACTTGACATCCACCGGCAGATCTGCCATGACCATGCGGTTAGCAGCAATCTCAATTCTCCGGAGTTCGTCGGGCGTGATATGCTTGTAGTGACGGATGTCGAGCCGGGAACTCTCCGGGCCTTTCTGTGCCCCGGCCTGGTGGACATGGGCGCCGAGGACTTCCTTTGCGGCATGGAGGAGGATGTGGGTTGCCGTATGGTGGCGCATGAGAGACCACCGGCGTTCCTCGTCAACGATGCCCTTCACGCGGTCCCCCCGGCGCAGGATCCCGCCGGTCACGTGGTGGACGATGACGTCGCCTACTTTCTGGACGTCATCGACCTTGACCATGCTCTCGGCCGATATCAGCATGCCGGTATCCGATGGCTGCCCGCCCCCCTCGGGGTAAAAGATCGTCTGGTCCATGACCACGTACCCGTCGAAGAAGTCGATGACCACGGCATCGAACTCCATGTCGGAAGGCTGCTCATAGTACAGTTTCCGGGTGGCGGGCAGCGCGGAAATCCGGTCCCGGTACTGGGCAAAGGGGTCTTTCTCTTCTTCAGGCTCCGACTCGGAGTGCATGTCCGCAATGAGCGAGTAGAAATTATCCGGCAACTCGACGACTGCCCCCTCGGCGGTCGCCACCTCCCTGATGATCTCTGGTGGTATCCCGTGGGAGTCGTACAGCGTGATCACTTCCTTGAGGGGGACCCGTTCACGCTTGGTCTTGTAGGTCCGGGCTATTCTCTGGACTATCTTTGTGCCCCTCTCCAGGGTGGCGTTACTCTTTTCCACCTCACGCTCCACTATCTCCCGCACGGTGCCGATGTCCTGTTCAAAGGCCGCCGTACCGACGATCTTCATCTGCTGCTCGATCAGGTCGGCGAGGGGTACCTGTATCCCGAGTTCCTTCATCATGCGGAGTGTCCGGCGCAGAACAAGTCGGACAAGGTAACCTTCCCTGACATTCGAGGGGACAATGCAGTCACCGAGCATGTAGGCAAGGCAGCGCGTGTGGTCCACGATAGCATACACCTTCTCGATCGGCGCGATCATCCTGTCCAGGCGCTCGATGGGGACATCGATGGCAGTCGCAACCTTCTTGCGCAGCTGCCAGAGGTTGGTACCCGAAATATCCATTACCCCTGCAAACCTCGCGTTCAGCGAGAGGATCCGCGTGTATTCCTTGTCTTCCAGGGCGTGGGCCAGTCCCGCAGCTTCCATGACCCTGCTTACCATCTCAGGGAAGACCGCATCGTAGATCGTGGGAGACCCGCGAGATGCCCAGACCAGCCTCTCGAGGCCATAACCCGTGTCAACGATGTAATTGGGCATGGGGTAATACGTCTCGCCGGCCAGTTCTATCCCGGGTTTCCCCGTCTTTTGACGGCCGAGGTTCATGAAGACGAGCGTTGCGACTTCCAGTCCCCCGATCAACACTTCAAGGCTCGGACCGGCGTTGCCTCCCCCTATCCAGGGGTGTTCCTTGTATGTGACGGAATTGAGGTCTCCACCGATGGAGGAGAGGAATTTCTCGCACAGTTCCACGGTTTTTTCTTTCCAGTAGACCTCTTCGCCCTCCCGGTTGAATGCATGGTGTGCCATCATTTCAAAGAGGGTGAGGTGCCGGCCGGAACGCCCGACCGAATCGAGGTCATTGAGCCTGATGCAGGGCTGCGATATGGTGAGGGGGTTTGCAGGCGGGGGGACGATCCCTCCCGTGACCCATGGCTGGAAATCGGCTATGGAGGCGATGGTCAGGTATATGTCATCCCTCCAGCGCGCTGCAACAGGGTAGCGGGATATGCGGGTGTGCCCGTTTTGTTCGAAGAAGGAGAGGAATGCTTCCCTCATCTCGTCAACAGTGTGACACCTGAATACCGGGGCCCCGATGAACTTGTAGGTCTCGCAGGGCGCATCCCCGCAGGTCTGGGTGTCAGGGTTCCGTGTCCAGAACGCCGCGCCACACCTGGAACAGATCCTGCGGGTAAGCCCGTGGGCCCTGAAGTATTCGAGCTGGTATTCTTCTTCGAGCATAAAACCACGTGTTCTGATTTAATTCGGCTTTAAACGATAAAAATTGTTGGATTCACTTAGCCCTTCCCCTTCCACTTCTCCTGGTACCATTCATCGACTGTCAGAAAAGTATCACACAGGGTGGCGAGGCGCACGGCAAGGATGTGCCAGCAGCACCCCCCGCGGTAGAGGTAATCCTGGCAGGTGCAGAACTCCTCCTCGACGACATAATCTCCTGATGATCCCCTGACCACGATGAAGTCACGGAATTTCATGACACGGCCTTTGTCGAGGGCATCGATGGCCTTCCTCCCCCGCTCTCCATACACACGGACGAGTTCTGCACGGAGGGCCGGCGAAAGCGCCTTCTCCTCCCTTATTTTTCTCCAGAATTCCTCGGTTTCCATGCGTTGACAACCGGCCTGTCATCGATGTAAGACCAGCCCATTTTTTCCGCGAGGTATTTCATGCCAGGGGCCTCGAGGGCATAGTGCGTCGCCTCTATGAGTGGCAGGGGGGAGGAGCGGGCAATAGAGTGCTTCAAGTCCGCAGAAAGGAACGATTCTGCCCCTCTATCCACTGCTTCGGTGATGAGCACCGGGTCGAAGGCCGCGCCTCCCGCGACGGCAAGTCTCCCGGGCAGCGGCGGTGTGCCATATACGATCAGCGGGGACATGAGCCTGTCGGAGACTTCCTGGACCGTGAGAGGGCAGTCACCCACAATCCCGAGGGACAGGCGGGAGGAGTCAGACATTCCGAGAACCTCCGCGAGTGCATCGTTTATGCCGCCGGATGCATGGTCGAAATTCGAGTGCATCACAAAGAGATGCATCCCGGAAGAGAGCAGGAGACGCATGAGACCGGCGAGGGGCCCGGTCAGGGACGTGACAGGTGACCACAGGGGAGTGTGATGCACCACGAGTATATCTGCACCTGCCTGGATTGCGTTTTGCACCACGGCAGGTGTCGCATCGAGGGCACAGCAGACTGTCCCGATATCCCGTGTTCCCTGGATGACCAGCCCGATCCGCCCGGTATCCCATTCTTCCGCCAGGCTTTGGGGGCAGAGGTCTTCCATCATCCTGAGAAATTCCCCGATATCCATGACAGTAGGATGGATGGCCGGGATAATGAAAGGTTTATTACTATGAGTAATACGAAACATCTATAAATATTCATTTTGAAACATGATGGCATGCAGAAGACCATCCAACAGATCAATGAACGGATACGCGAGGGGAATGCACGGGTGGTCACCGCCGAAGAAATGCCCTCAATTGTGGCAGAGCTCGGCGAAGAGGGTGCACTTGCCGAAGTGGACGTGGTTACGACCGGCACGTTTGGGGCCATGTGTTCGTCGGGATGTTTTTTCAACTTTGGCCATGCTGATCCCCCCATCCGGATGGAGAGGGTGTGGTTGAACGACGTCGAGGCCCATGCAGGACTCGCGGCCGTGGATGCGTACCTTGGTGCCACACAGCAGTCCACGACAAGGGAAGAGAATTACGGGGGGGCCCATGTCCTCGAAGATCTCATTGCCGGAAGGTCGGTTGAACTGCGGGCGATATCAAGGGGAACGGATTGCTATCCCCGCCGGACAATCACAACCGAGCTCCTCCTTGAGTCGTGTAACCAGGCTATCATGGTCAACCCCCGGAACGGGTACCAACGCTACAACGCGGCAGTGAACTCGACAGACCGCGTTCTGCACACCTACATGGGGATGCTCCTGCCTCTCTGCGGAAACGTGACGTACTCCGGGGCCGGAGTCCTCAACCCCCTTGCCAACGACCCCCACCTCCGTTTCATCGGGTCAGGAGTACCATGTTTCCTTGGCGGCACGCAGGGGATGGTCATCGGGGAAGGGACCCAGTCATCTCCCGGTGGGGGATTTGGGACCCTGATGGTGACCGGCGACTTGAAAGATATGGATACCGATTACATCAGGGCTGCGACCATGACAGGGTATGGCGTCACCCTGTACGTGGGACTGGGAATCCCGATCCCCGTTCTTGATATCGAGACGGTCAGGAACACGGCAGTCCGTGATGAGGATATCTGGGTAGACATCATCGATTATGGCGTACCCACCCGGGCACGCCCCTCCCTTGGCAGGGTCAACTATGCCATGCTCCGGAGTGGGCATGTCGAGATCGGCGGAGAGGACGTCCGGACATCCTCGCTCTCGAGTTTCCGGAGGGCCCGGATGGTTGCATGCGAGCTGAAAGAATGGGTTGAGTCGGGCAGACTCGCACTCTGCCTGCCCACGCGACCTATTGACCCCCACAAGAAGGCCATGCCCATGAGGGAGACGGTGCAGGGCCCCCGGGTCCTCCAGATCATGGAACGCCGCGTGTCAACCATCGGGGAGAACGAACCGATACGGGATGCCGCCGTCAAGCTCCTGAAGGGTGAGACAAACCACCTCCCCGTCGTTGACAGGGAGGGCATACTCGTCGGGATCGTAACGACCTATGATATCTCAAAAGCGGTCGTGAACCCCGGCAAGGGCAAATTCGTCAAGGACATCATGCGGCGCAAGGTCATCACCACGAGCCCGGAGGAGCCTGTCGATATTGCCGTCCAGAAACTGGAGAAATACAATATCTCGGCCCTCCCTGTTGTTGATGGACAGAAACACGTCGTGGGAATGCTCACGGCAATGGACCTTGGAAAGCTCTTCGGGGGGAGGTGGCTCAAGTGAAGCTCCTGGTCACCTTCTCCCGAAAGGAGGGGAAAAAACCCATCATCGCCCAGGTCGTCAAGGACACAGGGGTCCTCGTGAACGTCGAACGCGCGCTCATCGATTCGAGCGAGGGGGAGGCCCTCATCGATATTCCCGATGAATCATGCAGGGTTGTCAAGGACAGGCTTGCGGCCCTCGGTGCGACCGTCCGAATCCTCGAGGAAGAGATCCTTCTCGACGAGACAGAATGCGTGGAATGCGGGGCATGTATCAGCATCTGTCCCCAGGAGGTATTCACATTTGATGAGGAGTGGAGGTTGCAGATGGACGCAAAAAAATGCGTCCTCTGCGGGAGGTGTATCGAGATCTGTCCCCACCGGGCCCTGTCCCGGCGGGGGGGCGGGTGAAGGACCCCCCTTTTTTGTGGATAATTTCCAATGAAACGGCCAAGGGTTTCCCCGGGAAGGAAACCGGGGAACACATGCAGGCCCAGCCGGAGGACTGAACGGTTTTTCCTCTCTCCTGACAAACCGATGTCCTGTGATACGACGGCGGTTCCATTTCCGGGAGACCATTGCAACGATCCTTGCCGACCGCGAGGAAGACGTCGGGGCAGCCCGGCGGGGGTTGATGCAGGCCCGCCAGGACCTCGAACGGTACATCGCAGGTGACCCGTTTTTTCGTGCAACACTCGATCCCTATGCCGTCCGGACGGGCATCCCCGTCGTGGACAGGATGTCTGCTGCGGGCGTCTCGGCAGGTGTTGGCCCGATGGCTGCCGTTGCCGGGGCAATCGCATGGGCAGGAGTCGAGGAAATGTGCAAGGGGGGGGCATCTCTTGGGGTCATCGATAACGGAGGCGATATTGCCCTGGTATCAGACAGGCCCCTCACCGTCGGCATCCATGCCGGGGCATCACCTCACAGTGACCGCCTTGCATTCCGTCTCCCACCCCAGGACAGGATAATGGGTATCTGTACATCTTCAGCTACCGTCGGACCATCGCTCTCGTTTGGGACTGCTGATGCAGTCTGCGTAATCTCCCAAAACCCTGCCCTCTCCGACGCCTGGGCTACGGCCCTCTGTAACACGGTCTCGAAGGAAAACCAGGATGCGATGAAGGAAATCCCCTGGGGCGAGGTGGAGGGAGTCCTGGTCATCGAGGGAGACTGGATACTTGCAGCCGGATCCCTCCCTCCCCTTGTTCCTGCACGCGGGAACCGGGACCTCGTGACGGGAGGTCCCTGGTAGGGGATGGCAAGGTCCCATTGGTGTCCAATGGTCCCTGGGACAAGTGAACGTCTGCCGTCAGAGTGCCTCATCGATGAACCTGAGAGCCTTCCTGTGGGCATCCTTCCCCCGGTAGTTGACGAGGACCTGGTCGCCATCGGTCACCGTGATAACCGGCTCACCTCCGTCTACCCGGAATATGACAAGGAGGAGGTCGATCTCCTCGAGAAGCACACCGTGGGAGAGGGCTGAAGCAGGCTGTAAGAGAAGCCTCTCTCTCTCCAGCTCGCCCGGTACGCTGCGGAATAAGTAGTAATAGACCTGGAATGCATTCAGGAAATCGGATACAAGGATTTCACGCCGGATTTCCGGCGGGAGTTCATCGAGCTCCCGGACAAGCGCGTCATCGTCCTCGGCAGCCCTGTCAAGGATTCTATCGGCAATTTCAGCCAGTTGAGCCTGGGTGAGCCCGTCCCCTCCGTCTGCCATCCAGAGATCGTGCAGTGGCTGTTTTCTTATAGGTAATCCCGGATACCGGGGGTCTTTCCCTCCCATCCCCCGGTCGGGAAGAAGGAGGAACCACGAGTGTTATCACTTCGTGGGCAATACCTGATTTACCACCACGCAATGAAAGAAGAAGAAATGGACTGGGAAGTCTATCACCTCGTGGTAGCAAACCCTGGCGGGGATATTGCGTCTTTTTCGTCCCGGATCGGGTGCACGAGCGAAGAGGTCCGTGCAGCCCTCCACCGGCTTAAGAGTGCCCTCCTGGTCGAAGAGATGGAAGGGGGTCATTTCAGGGCTCTCTCCGTCCAGGAGATGCTCATCCGCTGCCAGGCCCGTTACGACCGCAATTTCCCACTGTCCATCGAAGACGGCATCATTCGTCTCAAAGATGACCGGGAGAAGGGGTCATGACCGAGGTGTATATCCTCCGCCTTGGGCACCGTCCCGAGAGGGACCAGCGGGTGACAACGCATGTGGGACTGACGGCCCGGGCACTCGGTGCGCGGGGGATGTACCTTGCCTCTTCGGACCGGGGCATTGTTGAGAGCATCGAGGACGTCGTTTCCCGGTGGGGTGGTGATTTTTCCATCAGGGACAAGGTCTCATGGAGACGATTAATCAGGGAATGGAAGGAATCAGGGGGCACTGTCGTCCACCTGACCATGTACGGGGAGCCTCTCCCTGTGCATGAGGAGACTCTGCGGCAGGTTTCCCGGATCCTCGTCGTTGTCGGGGCAGAAAAAGTCCCGGGTGAGATTTATACTCTTGCCGACTACAATATCTCGGTCACGAACCAGCCCCATTCAGAGGTTGCGGGCCTGGCGGTTTTCCTGGACCACCTTTTTGGGGGGAAGGAACTTACCAATGAATTTCCCGGCTGGCAGATCCGTGTCATCCCGTCACCCCGGGGAAAGAAGTGCGAGGAGGTATGAACCCGTCCGTCCTTGTGATGGGCTTTTCCACCCGCCATGTCGCACAGTCAGCACATGCAGCAGGGTACATGGTCTATGCCGTGGACCACTTTTGTGACCAGGACCTCTCCTGGTACACAAAGGACAGGATCCGGTTCGAGGACCTTGCCGAGCTGGCGCCTGCAGTCGAGGAGATGTGCCGGAGGCACCCGGTCGACTTCGTGATCCCGACTTCAGGAGCAGAACTTCTCCCTTCCGAGGTCCCGGTCCTCGGCACCTCCCCGGCAAAGGCAGCACGGTTCATGGACAAGCTCCTGACCCAGGAGTTCTTTGAGTCCCTCGGGGTCCCTGCACCCCGGTTACTTGCCGGCGGGCAATACCCGGCGATGATTAAGCCAAGAAACGGCTCCGGCGGCTGGCGAAACAGGGTTGTTAGGTCCTCCGCGGAAGAGGAACGCTGGCACGCGGAATTCGAAAACATTCCTTTCATCCTCCAGGAGATCGTCAGCGGGGTCGCCGCATCCGTTTGCTGCCTTTCGGATGGCCGGGGAGGAGCAAGGGCAGTCGCTGCAAACCTCCAGATTCTCCGGGGTGAAGGAGAATTCTGCTACGGTTTCGCCGGCTCGCTTACCCCCCTGGATCATCCCCTGACCCCAGAAATCATGCGGGTGGCAGAAAGGATAGCAGCAGCATCAGGTTGCCAGGGAACCCTGGGAGTTGATTTTGTGCTGGGCGAGTCTCCCTATGCGATAGAGGTCAATCCGCGGTTCCAGGCAACTCTTGACACCGTGGAAAGGGCGACGGGGATCAACCTCTTTTCCGCCCATGTGAAGGCAAGCAGGGGGATCCTGCCGGGAGAATGCCGGCCCCCAAGGCTCTTTTCGCTTCGACGAATTCTATTTGCAGAAAGGGACTGCGTTGTCAGGGATGACCTCTCGCGTCTCTTCCCCGCTGTATCAGACATCCCCTGGCCCGGGTCGACCTTCGAAGAGGGCCAGGCTATTGTCAGCGTCCAGGCGTGGGGAAAAAACCTGGTCGAGGCAACAGGGGCCCTGGATACACATATCAGGAGAGTCAGACAATACATAGAATGAAGGTCCTATGGAAGAGATTCTCTCAAACCCCGCAATTCGGACGTACCTGGACAGGCTCATCGGAGAGGAAGGGATCTCGCTCATTGAAAGCTTCCCCCGGGAAGGAGAATACTCGGACGAGGAACTCGCCGAAAAGACCGGGATTAACCTCAACTCCGTCCGGCACACCCTCTATACGTTGTATGAGAAGCGGCTTGCAGAGTACAGGCGGATAAAGAACAACGAGACAGGGTGGCTGACATACCTCTGGCACCTCCGGGTGGACAGGGTCTATGAGGTCATTGCAGAGGACATGGCGCATATCCTCGAGAAGCTCGAGGCACGGGAGAAATTTGAAGAAGAGAACGATTTCTACATCTGCAAGTCATGCGGGGAAATCTGCACTTTTGACCAGGCCATGGACAACCAGTTCCAGTGTCCTTCCTGCGACGTCCCGCTCGAGCACTTTGACAACGAGATCCTCCTGCGTGCATTGAAGAAGCGGATCAGGGCCATCAGGGAATCCCTTGGCTATGCGTGACCCGCGAGGGTACTGGCAGGCCTTCCTCAGGCAGGTAGGGTGCAGCCAGCGCGTGATCGACCATTGCAACGCCGTCTGTGACCTTGCCCTCGACTATTACAGGCCGGGGATCATGGAGAGGAGCCTGCTCGAAGCCGGGGCGACCCTCCACGATATCGGGAGGAGCAGGACCCACGGACTTGCCCATGCCCAGGTGGGGGCCCGGCTCTGCAGGGACGCCGGGGTTTCCGAGGAAATTGCCCGTATCGTCGAATGCCACCTCGGTGCCGGCCTGACGGCAGACGAGTGTACTCTCCTCTGTCTCCTCCCGATTGACTGCATTCCCCGGACCGCTGAAGAGAAGGTCGTTGCCAATGCAGACAACCTCGTATCCGGAACGCGGGTCATTGGGATCGAAGAGAGGATGATGCGGGCAATCTCCCTTCCCCGGCGTATCCGGATCCGGCTTTTTCACTTGTGGCTGGAGATGGAGATTTTCCGGAGATACGTTCCAGGTCCTGATAATAAACCCCCCCACGATCCCGGACCCTAGAGGACAATCTGGCGTACCTGCGGGAGGTGGTGGATACCCTCGATCACTGAAGGGGGAAGATCTCCATCAACGATGATAACGAGCCTGGGGTCTTCGGAGAGGAGGGGGTCCGTCACGTAGATCTGCCGGATCGAGAGGCCTGCATCCGAGATCACTCGCACGGCAGCGCTGACAATACCCCTTTCGCTGGCGTCTTTTGGGTAAATCGTCAGGACAGAGAGCCCGAGATGGTGTGCCACACCCGAGAGGTCAGGGGTGACCCGCATGTGGGAGAAGATCGTGCGGTGGAGGGGGAGGGTCAGAATCCTCTGGGTCGTTGCATCAACCACTCTCCGATCGGTACCCGTGGCTCTTGCGACCTGCGTCGAGGGTATCTCAAGACCGTTGCAGGTGACCCGACCCCTCTCGTTCACTGAGAAGCCATTTTCAAGGAGGAACTTTGCGACCTTTGCCTGGGAGGGAGAAGCCTCAAATTCCCGTACTATCTCCGACCACATACACAGGAATGTAGAGGGGAAGAGATAGATATACATCATTGATCATTTTCATGCACAGTCCATCATCCCCGCTCGGAACAGGGAAGTACCCGATTCACTTTGATTCACGGATCATATCCCGGCGGGACAGAGGACCCGGTTGATTTTTTCCCTTCCCGTGGAGGGATAACCTTATTTCGAAGACGCATCCATGTATTATGGCACGTGCGAGGGTTGCCGAGCCAGGTCAAAGGCGCCAGCTTGAGGGGCTGGTCTCGAAGGAGTTCTTGGGTTCAAATCCCATCCCTCGCATAATATCCTAAGGTTCAATGCCCTCGGGCTTTGTTTATATACCCACTTTACAAACAGCTCCTTGTATGCCTTCCATAACTCAAACACAAGGGCACTTTTCTCATATCAGAATTGGTGACACAGAACACCTTATCTCAAGGTATCTGAGTGAAGAACGAATCACACCCGATGATGCCAGGCTTATCAGTGAGTTTATGGCAGAGCGACGGGCAGCGGGGGGGATCAGTCCCCCGAAGAGCAGATAAGCTCGCCTATACTATCCTGGGATGGCGCCGGTTCATACCCGCATTCACTTCACTCACCCTCGCCTCCGTATATACCGGTATAGAAGCCATCAAGCAAGCAAACCACCGTTATGGCCGGCCCTTCAAGCAGAACACCCTCTTTGACCATGTGGCCATCCTCAAGCGGTTCCTCCTCTGGATGATTGAGAACGAATATTCGGCCCTTCCCGAGAAGAAGATCAAAGCCATCAAGACCCCGAGGAAAGATGCAAAGACCAAGACCGCGTCCCAACTCCTCACACCCGAAGAGGTCCAGACCCTCATCAAATACAGCCGGAGCTTCCGGGACCGGGCGATGATCATGACCCTCTATGAAGGAGGAGTTCGTCCCGGTGAACTATGCCAGATTACCTGGGGAGACCTGAAGTCCGATTCGAAAGGTATCGCCGTGAATGTCAATTTCAAAACGGGGATCACGCGGTACATCAGGCTGGTCATGGCGAAGAAATACATTGCCGAGTGGCGGGCTGATTACCCTCTTCCATTTACCGATAAATCACCAGTATTCCTATCCGAGATACGCAAACCGCTCACGTGGCACACGATCGCGGTTCAGCTCCGCAGGATTGCTAAGCGGGCGGGCATGACTAAACACCTCACACCGCACCTCTTCCGTCACTCCCGGATCACCCACCTGCTTCAGGAAGGGGCCAAGGAGAGCACGGTGAAGCTCATGATGTGGGGCTCGCTCAGTACTGACATGCTCACGACGTATGCCCACCTTACCGGACGGGACATCGACGCTGACATTTCGCGTCTGTATGGTCTGGATGAAGCGACAACAGGGAAGAAAAATGCGCGACTCGAACCACGGGTCTGTCCATCGTGTAATCTGATTAATCCGCCCGGTGAAGATTATTGCCGTGGATGCATGGAAGCTCTGTCTCCAGATGCCATTGCTGATGAAGAAGCGATTCGTCGGTTTGTTATAAGTCATCCCAGGATGTTTCGTAAATACCTGGACGAAATTAAGCAGAATAACCTTCACTCCGCGGTTGAAAAGATTTAAAATCACTGCTTCACTTTTTTTTTAATTTGTATGTGACCGTGGCTTTCCTTCCCTCTTCCCATCTGGTTGCATACAGGTGATACAGTGAAATCAGAAATTCTCTACACTCGACGAGATGCTATGGATGCCTATGAGCGTCATACCGGTTTCCAGGGCATCGGACAGTTTCTCAAAGAACAGTGATTGATCATCATCAAGGAAGAGAAAACGTCATGTGCAGAATAGTGGGCTCCCCCAGTATGTTCACGCCTTCCACAGCTCAAACACAGAGGGAACCCATATTTTCCTCTTTGTTGAAGGCAAAAAACCTTCGTATTCCCGGTATTGCGGAGGCATTCTGATGGCCCGGAAGGCAAAGAAGTGCCCCCACTTCACCAGCCGGAAGTCCGGCAGGTGGACCGAGATGGTCTGCACCCTGCCCACCGGCGGGGTGTGCCCGAACCCCCACTGCCAGGTTAACCCCGACTATCAGGAGCCGGTACCGGATGCCGGCGAGTGAGAGTACCGAGACTGCACCAACCACCTACCATCAGCGGGGACGGGCTGTAGAGGCCATGGCTTTCGCCCTCTTGGGGAAGCGGGGATACAGTGTCATCCGTTCGATGCGGTATTCTTCATCCGTCCACCTGGTGGCCTGGTGCGACCGGTCCCGCCCCCTCTTTGTCCATGTAAAGAGGACCCGGCAGGAAGTGGCTGGTGCATCGGAGGTGGCTGCTCTGTGGCGGGATGACATCACCGCCCTGCAGGCTATTCCGCGGTGGGACGGGGTTTCGGTGCAGCTCTGGATCCATGCCGGTCCGAAGGGCTGGCGGTTCTTTGAGATATTCCCGGGCGGGATTGCAGAGGTGGACGGCCATGTGGCGTGAGCAGGAGGATGGTCACATGACGGACCGGAAGATTTGCCCGATCATGTCCGAGCCGCGGGGAATCGTCCTCTGCCAGGGAAAGAACTGTGCTGCTGCCTACCCTCGCTATCTCAAGGGAGAGACCTTCTGGTTCTGTGAGTTGATCGAGGGTCATCCACCCCAGTTTGAGAGGGATCATGAGCCATGAAACCCTCCAGGCCGCCACGGTCCTATTTGCTCCCGGCCAGGTTGTCGAGGTCCGGGCCATCACTGATGAGGGGATGGCAAGCGGGTACTTCGATGACCTGGAGGCCCTCGTTGCAGCAGTGGACCCTCTGGACGGCCTTCCCTCAGTGCAGGGGATCTATGTCACCCTGAACGAGGTCAACCCGGCCCTCCTCTCCCAAAGGGCGAATCGGATCAAGGTCCGGCTTTCGAAGAAGGATGCCACCACGGCCGATACCGATATCCTGCACCGGCACTGAATCATTTTTGATAAAGGCTATTACGCATACGACAATTACGTTGAGGGAATTTTTGAGTTCGGTATCGTCCCTATGATTTTTACCAAGAAAAACTTCTCAGTGCCCAAATTGCTCAAGAAACTCAATTATCCTCTCTGGATTTTCGGGAGATCGGGTACGAAATTGCTCCTCGAGAGATTCGCTTCCCTGGCCCGCCGGTTGTTGAAGTTCCTCCGTCATGATGTTCAATTTATGGAGAAGAGATCCCTCATCGAGGATGTGTTTAAAATAGCGAAAAATGCATTCGGTTTGAAGAGAATCCACAAGTATACGACGAGATCTGTGAAAAAGATCGTTTGTCTGAATGTACTTTTACTCGGACTCGTCATTTCTCTGGGATTTGGTGAAAAGATTCAATTACAGAAGTTATCTGAGTGGTGATCCGGGGAGGGGGCTAACTCACTTAATGTGAGGCTTTGGGTTTCATCAGCGAAGAAAACCATGGGGGCAAGCTGGTTCACTATATAAAGGTACCGAATTGCCGAAGATGTGGCCTTCTTTTCTGATTTCGGATTGTATTGGTTACGGAATCACGAAAAAAGCGATGCATTTTTATGTGAAACGCACATGATACCTTTTGGTCACATGCCCCCCTGATGAAAAAAAAGTTCTACTGTACATTGACCAAAACAGTTTATGTGGGCAGGAGAGGTTGTTCGATTTTTAGGATCCGATCCTGCGAAT
>Ga0272448_1000270_pt1 | contig 81610 bp, 85 predicted proteins | sample YNPCB0191_FD_202220 | JGI IMG/M metagenome (GOLD analysis project Ga0272448, IMG submission 202220) | Hot spring sediment microbial communities from Yellowstone National Park, WY, United States - YNP-CB-019-1 | ecosystem: Environmental > Aquatic > Thermal springs > Hot (42-90C) > Sediment...
TCCATTATTAAGACTCAGGCTTTTGAAACTCAATGGTGAGTGGGATACCTATTGGCAGCAACGGCGAAAGGAATTTATCCGACATGCAGCCTGAATTGAATCCTATCACGGAAAAAGAGATGCTTACGCAGTTTTATTTTAAATTGCTAATTCAGATAAAATATAGTACAAATGAAGATTGTATAGAATACTCTTTATTATAGCTGTACTTCCCTTTCTATTGGTATGTTTTTTAGATGGTGATGTGAATGCCGGAGAGGTATCATTCATACGTGAAACGCAGGAAAGATTCATCGGACGCCTTGAGTCATCAGCATTTATTCCGGAATCCCTGGTTGTCAGCCCTGATGGAAGGCATATTGCCTATACAGTGCGTGAGTCCGGCAAGAAGGTTGTCATAGTCGACGGAAAGCCCCAGAAACCTTACGATCAGATCAGGTATTATGGGGAACCGCTTGGTGGTGACATATTCAGTTCCGATGGTAAAAGAATATACTACTATGGAAGGGAAGATAACAGGTGGTATATCGTCATTGATGGGAAGGAGGAACACAGCCACCGACCGTCTCCCGACCATTTTGAATGGAATGGGATGGTATTTTCACCTGACAGTACGAGGGCAGCCTTTGTTGCGGTGGATGATCATAAGAAACAATACATAGTCCTTGACGGGATACCTCTGTCCAAACACGATAAGATTGCCTGTTTGACCTTTTCCCCGGACGGGAAGCAGTTTGCCTATTCTGCACGTGATGGAGAAAAGGAATTCATCATCGTAAACCACATAAAAAAGAAAGAGTACGGTGTTGTTGGCTGCCCCCAGTTCAGTCCTGACAGCAGGAGGGTTGTTTCCATTGCTACTACACAGGGACAGCGTATGGTTGTGGTGGACGGTATGGAAGGTAAACTCTATGACAGGGTTTTTCCAAGACACTGGAGGAAGAGGGTTTCCGATAAAAACATCGGTTTTTCATCTTATACCCGGTTTTATTACTTGGCACAAAAGGGCCAGGATATTGTTTTCGTGGAAGAGACAATCACCCCGCACTAACTATCAAATCACCCATCGTTAATTGGTTCAATGCCGGCCATATAAAGAAACCAAGCCAGGTAAACATTAACGGCCCAAGAACATTAACAATGGGTAGTCAAGAGATTTTTGAGAGGTATTTATTCTGGGTTGTAATAAAGCATAGGATGGAGGTGAAGACAAAATTCACTTTCAGGAAGAATTGCGGCTGTTTGTTGCACTTACAAGTCATCCGTAATAGGCTATATTAAAAACTGAAGTATTGCATATGAAAGGGAAGCTGCAAAACCCAAAAGGATAATACCGGTTGAGAGTTCAACTCGAAAAACATCAACCAACCTTTATATGTTTTTTTACCCATTCAGGGACACAGCGGATGTCATAATAGTACGACATTGTATAAAAGCATGTGGACGAACAGAGAGGAGAGCATTTTTTCTTCACCTCCTCAAGTGCACCTATTTCAAATTTTGGATTCCAGATTGTGCCCCAATCGTAATTATAACAAATAAGATCAAAACATGGGGACAAAGACCCGTCAGGCCGTATAAGGGCCCCATTTATGCCTGCATGACAATTCCAGTATCCAATGGGTCCTCTCATCCGCCTTTTGAATAGCCTTAGGTGTTCTATGGAATTTACCATAGGCCATCCCTTTTTCTGTTTATCGATGATCCAGTCAATAAGTTCATCAACTTCGTTATATTGTTCCGGCGTAATAAAAAGACCTTCTTCCCTGTGTTTATAGTGTGATACATCTACAAAATTTTGTGGTGGTTCATTGAGATGGTAATCCGTGCCTATATTATTTGTATGGGCAATCTCAGTTAAAAATTTTACATCCTTAATATTTGTTTTGCATATGTTTATATTAAAAAAGACGAGATAGCCGTATTTTTTCTGCTTTTCTACAAGATATCTGAATTGGGGTTCTATGGCAAGAAGGGCCTTTGGCAGACCCCTTCGGGGTGCTATGGTATCCACTGCCAGATTGACTGCTGCCACACCTGCCTTACCCATCTCGTCTATAAACTCTTTATCCATAAGATACCCGTTTGTGGGAAGATAGACAAAGAAGCCGTTTTTACTCCCATATCGTATTACGTCAAGTATGAATTCCTTTCTCAGAAGCGGTTCCCCACCCATAAGTGGCAACACTCTGCAACCTAATGTTTTCAGCCAGTCGATTGCACTTTTTGCTGTATCGAGATCCATACCTTCTCGGTTATCATCGTACTGGTGACAATAATAACAGTCGATGTTACATTTCCATTCAGTATACAAATAGCACAAAACAGGTCTTAACTTGTTTCTATATATCAATGAATTAAGATACGGTATGACCCATCTCCGTAGTGCCCTGATGCCATTTTTGACTTTATAGCGTATAGTTATCATATACCCTATAATCAGTAATTATAAAAAATTTTACATAAAATTGCATATCCTGTCTACCAATAGAGTGACAAGGACTTCCATCTCCTTTCTGTTAATCCCGCTTGTAGGGGACAACGTATTGTGGTCAGGAGGTAGTAAAGGTTGTGGGTTTGTGCTTGTTACAGGAAGCAACAAATAAAATGATACATTCTGGCGTCGCAAAATCTATTCCTGAATAAAAATAAGCTCCGTATGGTTATGTGCCTATACGGGGCCTTTTTAGAATGTTACTCGTTTATAAACAATATACAGGATAATAAACACGAGCGGCTGGATGATATCTGCATAGAGTGGTGCCCCAGCATTTCCAGGAGCATAATTGTGATTTATAATAATATCTCGTATGTGTCCGTACGCTGCGCCAAAATCAAAAACAGAAAATGCGATAATTGTTGCTAACCAGAAGTTGTCTTTAAACCAGAAGCAAAGTATGCCGAGAACACCAAAAGATAGGTTTGTTACAGCCACTTCAAATTGGAATGGGCTGCCGGATGGCCACCCGATATATGCAGCAACCTCTTTTTCTGATTGGCGGAGAGGGTGGGATTCGAACCCACGGTCCCGTTACCGGGACAGCCGATTTCGAGTCGGCCCCGTTATGACCGCTTCGGTACCTCTCCGTAATTTGAAAAAATCCTTTAAGAGTTGTTCACCCTTCTCTCTGAGTACACCGCCTTTCACTTCCACCTTATGATTCAGAGGAAGCTTGTTGACATCGATTACTGAACCAAAGGCACCCCGCTTTTCATCATAGCAACCAAAGACAAGCCTCTGTATACGCGCCTCAATGATTGCACCAGCACACATGATGCAGGGCTCTTTAGACACGTAGAGTGTGCAGTCTATTAAACGATAGTTCCCCAGAATATCGGATGCCATATTGATGGCAAGAATCTCTGCATGGGCTATGACCCTCATCATTTTATTTGTAAGGTTATGTGCTCTGGCAATGACCTTTCCTTCTGAAGAAACAATAATGGCACCCACAGGCACTTCTTCAGAATCAAAGGCATCTTGAGCCTGCCGCAGACACATCTCCATAAAATGTTCATCAGTCATATAGAAAATATACCCTTGATTATGGTTTAAATCAAATGGAGAGGAGGAAAGGACAATCTCTATGTATCTATTTCTCCTTCGAAAATCTCTTCATTCAGGCTCCCTGTTCTGTATCCCCCTATGTCAAGGGTTACGTACACAAAGCCTTCTTTTCTCAGCTGGTCTGCAATCTCATTTCTATTGTCCATAATGAGGCTGAAGTCGTCCTCTCCAACCTCTATGCGTGCAATGAGGCCATGGTACCGTACCCGTGCCTGCCTGATACCTAACACATTGAGAGCCTTTTCAGCACGTTCTATGCGTTTGAGAAGTTCTCTGTCTATGGGTGTCCCATAAGGGATGCGTGACGCGAGGCATGCCTGAGAAGGTTTGTCGTATGTTGAAAGCGAAAGGTTTTGTGACAGTGACCGTATCTCGTGCTTTGTAAGTCCTGCTACCTGCAACGGGCTTATGATATTCTTTTCCCTGCATGCTTTGCTTCCAGGCCTGAAATCCCTTGTGTCATCCATGTTCGAGCCTTCTACAATATGAGAAAAACCGATCTTCTGTGCTATATCCCACAGGGCATCAAAGAGATGGAGCTTGCAGTAATAGCACCGCTCCTTTGTATTCTCTGTGAAATTTCTATCTTCCATTTCACCTGTGGCAATTACAATATAATCAACACCGATAGTGCCGGCAATGTAGGATGCTTCCTCTATCTCCTGTTCAGGGTGTATGATGGATGCATTGATGACAGCACGGACATTTTTCTTGCCCAGGGTATCAATGCAGGTCTGTAAAAGCAAAGTGGAATCTACACCACCTGAATAGGCAACCACAACAGTACCTAAGTCTGCAATGACTTCTTTGAGTTTGCTGTATTTCTGATCCATATATTTCTGTCTTTACTATATCAGAAGCACGGGGTCTCTCACAACAAAAGCTTTCATTGCCTCAATGACCTTCTTTTTGATATATTCGATGTATATGCCCCTTGCCTTCCAATCCATAAGCCACGGTGAGATTGCTTTTGGTTTTTTTAATATTGAGACAGATATGCTTCTACTCAATAACTATTTTTTCTTTGCCAGTGAATTCTGTCACAGTATCTCCACATGGGCATCACATACGACGGTTTCGTCAGGAAGTATCACATGGGATGGCTATGTTCTCAGTCACAAGGATATCGGTAATCTCATGGGTGCTATTCATGGATTTGATATGAGTGGATTTATTGGTGATACCTATACGCTCTTTCCATTCCCAAAGGATCCATCCCTCTTTAAGCAGAATCCAGAGGGTTATAAAACACAGGAGACCATAAAGGGTTTAATTGAGCGCTATGCCCATACTACTACGATTCCTGTCAGAGAAGACAGGTATAACAATACAGTACTCATTGGTGAATATCTTTTCAGCAAGGAGGTTTTTCATGAGCTTCTCAACTATGTCTGGCTCGGTGGTTATCCGAGATGGAAAGACGAGATCAGGCCTCCTTACGTCATTGAAATGAAGGAAGCCATTATCCACTCCACCCATCCGCTCTTCAAAAACAAGGGGCAGAGGGAAAGAGGAGCATAGCGCATGGAATGGATTGGCTCATGGCTCATCATGTATCGTGCATCATGACCTTTGTCCCTTGAACCCTCATTCTGTTATTCACTGAATTTGATCCCTTCCAGGGCGAGGAGTTTTCTCTTCAACTCTATACCCATGGAAAAACTTCCTATGGTACCATCTTTCCTTATAACCCTGTGGCAGGGTATGATGATGGGAATGGGGTTTTGTTTTACTGCCTGCCCCACTGCTCGTGGTGCCTTTGAATAACCCAAGCTTTTTCCGATTCCTTCGTAGGTTCGCACCTCACCATAGGGAATCTTTTTGACCTCCATAAGCACCCTTTTTGTGAAAACTGTCTCCTCTGATAGGTCCACTTCTATTTGAAAATCCACCCGTTCTCCTTTTAAATACCTATCAAGCATCGTATGAATTGTATTAAACGATTCTGATGATTCAAGGGCATCAGGGTATTTTCTTAGAACCAGTTTCTCTATGGTGTAGAAATCATTTTTTACAATATCGAGCTCGGTAAGTTTTTTGTTCCTTGCTACAAGCACTATGTTCCCAAGAGATGATTCAATAATTGAAAATTCAACTTTATGCATTGCCGTGAGGATATAACATAAGTATACTATGGAATCAATTTATGGACGGTTTCATAAAATTCTTTGGCACCGGCGGGGCACGATTTGTTGTGTCAAAGCAGTTACGGGCAACCGGCGGTCTGTGGCTTCATTATAAGGATACAAATCTTTATATAGACCCGGGCCCGGGAGCCCTTGTAAGAATTAATTCATCGGATGAAGGCTTCAATCCTGCATACCTCGATGGTATTATCCTCACCCACAAACACGTGGACCATACCAACGATGTGAATGTACTCATTGAGGCAATGACAGAAGGGGGATTCAAAAAACGGGGGATTCTTTTCTGTCCTGAAGATGCTCTGAAAGAAGATCCTGTGGTGCTTAAATTTGCAAGAAACTATCTTGAAGGCATACAGCTTCTTAAAGAAAAAAGACAGTACCTTCTTAAACATATTCCGTTTACTGTGCCAGTTCGGCATGTTCATCCTGTGGAGACATACGGTATCATATTTGACTTAAACCAGCGGATCGGTCTTATTACAGACACACGTTTTTTTGATACACTTGCGGACTACTACAGGGTGGATTGTCTTGTTGTAAATGTCCTGCGCTCAAAACCAATTGAAGCGCACCATCCTATTGATCATCTCTCTGTACAGGATTTCGTGACCATAGTGAACGAGGTAAAACCAGCCATTGCCATTATGACCCACTTTGGCATGAACATCATCAATGAAGGGCCTGAGAAGCTTGCCGAGAGACTTCAGAAGGAGACAGGCATTTCCATTATTGCAGCCTATGATGGAATGAAGTGGGAGTTCTAATCCGTTACCGTGGGTAAAAAAATGGTGAAGCAACTCCCCTTACCGAACTCGCTCTCAACTGCAATGCTTCCTCCATTGGCTTCCACAAGGCGTCTCGACAATGAGAGACCAAGCCCGGTTCCTTCACCTTTCTGTTTTGTGGTAAAAAATGGTTCAAAGATTTTTTCTCTGTCTTCTCTTCTGATTCCCGGTCCCTGGTCGGTAACAGATATGGATACCCTATCGTTATGATGGGCTGTTCCTATGCGAATGGTTCCTCCCTTTTCCATTGCCTGCGCTGCATTCATAATAATATTCACAAGTGCCTGCTGGATATGAATCTTATCCACCGCTACCTGCGGGATGTTCTCACCCTTCTCAAGCATAATCGTTATGTTTTTGAATCGGGTGAGGTAGTGTTCCATAAAGATTACCGTATCATCCACGAGCTGGTTCACATCAAGCGGTTCTTTATGGGGCACATCCATTCTTGAAAATTCGAGGAGCTTGGTGAGTACAGCAGAAAGCCGTCCTGATTCCCTTTCAATAAGGCGGGCATACTTTTCAACCTTATCAGGTTCGCGGGTTTCACCAATCCTCTTTGCAAAACCCTGAATTGAGATAAGGGGGTTTTTAATCTCATGGGCAATGGAACTCGCTAACTCACCGAGAGACGAGAGTTTGTTTGCCTTCATGAGCTGGTCCTCAAAACTTTTTATCCGTTCGTTCTTCTGTCGCAGTGTATCAAGCTTTTCCCTTAATGCTTTGTACGTATCGTTCAATTCCTGTATCTGTGCAACAAGAAGTTTACTCTGTGCCTGAGAAAGGTTTTTAGACTCTTCAAGCTCTAATTCAAGCTGCCTGAGTCTATGTTTTAAGGCTTCTAATTCTTCCATAGGCTAATACAGGAGCACATCAAATTCACAGTAGTTGTATCCTACTGACCAGCTCTTTGTCTGGGTAGACTTTGCCTTTTTGCCATAGACCGTTTCAAGAAGGCCTGCAATAATACCACTCTCCATGTCGCAGAACATTTCTCCCGTATAGGGAAATCCTGCACAGGTAATACATTCATAGAGCTTAACAATAAGGTGGTCTTCATCCACCTTTTCTACTTCAGGAATACCAACCTTCAATTCCTTTATCTTCTCTGTAAACTCATCAATGCTTCCTGCCTTTATCATATTTCCTACCTGTTTCCCCATCATATAGAGTGTGGGACCTGATGTTTCACCGAGGAGGTTGCGGATACCGATGATACGGAGAATCCTGAAGAGTACGAGGGGGACTTCGTTCCCCAGTGATGGCCGTACAACATGCATGATATCATCCATTGAATAGGCTTTCATGTATCCTCCTTCAATACGTTGAGCATACTTTCATGGATAAGACCATTTGATGCAACAATCTCTTCTCCATAGATACTAAATGTTTCTCCATTGAATGATGTAACAATACCTCCTGCTTCAGTAACCATGAGGTACCCTGCTGCCATATCCCAGGGATTGAGGCTCAATTCCCAGAATCCATCGAATCTTCCGCATGCTACGTAGGAGAGGTTAAGGGCTGCTGAACCATCCCTCCGTATTGCCTGGCTGTGATAGAGAAACCGTACAAAATGATTAACATTGTTTCTCTTGCGAGTGGCAAGGTCATAGGGGAAGCCGGTTGAAAGAAGTGATTGTTTGAGTTCTGTCACATGAGATACACGTATGCTTTGACTGTTCAGGTATGCACCCTGACCTTTTCGTGCACAGAAGAGTTCCTGAAATATTGGATTGTAGATAACACCAAGGGTAATCACCCCTTTCTCCTCATAGGCAATGGAGGTGCAAAAGAAAGGATACCCGTGTGCATAATTTGTCGTACCATCCAGGGGGTCGATAATCCATCGGTTTCTTGTTCCATCAAAGGCATTTGCCTTTTCTTCGCTTATGATGTCATCGTGGGGAAAATGCTTTTCAATACGCTCAATAATCTTCGACTGGCAGGCAAAATCTACATCAGTCACAAGGTTAATATCTCCCTTGTGGTGGATGGCAAACGTTTTCTGAAAATGTTCAGTCTGAATCTTTCCTGATTCAAGGGCACAGTGTATTGCAAATTCAAGTAATTCATCCATATGTCTTATTCTAATCGATAATGATAAAAATTCCAATAACCAAAAACATCGGCACTAAGGCACAGAGTAAAAAGTTCAATGTTCAGTGTTACTGCATACCAAAATAGCTCATGGCTCATCGTGCATCGTGTATCGTGAATCGTGTATTGAAAGTATTTGCAAAAGATTTTTTTATGGTCTATTATTGAATTATGCCTGAGCTCAGAAAGGATCCTGTTGCCGGTACATGGGTTGTCGTAGGTTCCAAGGGTTCAAAAAGCAGCTCAGTAGGAGTATGCCCTTTCTGTCCAGGAAATGAAAATCTCACACCACCGCCGATTCGTGAAACAAAAGACGAAAATGGCAACTGGCTTGTCCGGTGCTTTCCGTCACTCGATCCTGTTTTCAAAGTAGAGGCGCAGGAAGACAAACGTGCAGAGGGGCTCTATGATAAAATGGGCAATGTGGGCGCCCACGAGATTATTGTTGAAAATAGGTCCCACACAAAAACCCTTTCAAGTTTTTCTGAAAAAGAACTTACCCTTGTTATTGATATGTATATGGAGCGCATTGTTGATTTAAAGAGGGACATGCGGTTCCGTTATATCCAGATATTCAAAAACCATGGCGAACTTGCTGGGTCATACATCTATCATCCCCACTCCCACGTTCTTGCTACCCATATTATGCCTCAGAAGATTGAATCAGAACTCTATAATGCAAAGGCACACTACCTGCAGAAGGAGCGCTGTCTTTTCTGCGATATTATTAATCAGGAGGTGCGGCAGAATAAACGCGTGGTTACCATAAGTTCAAACTTTCTTACGTTCTGTCCCTTTGCATCGCGCTTTCCCTTTGAAGTGTGGGTTCTTCCCCGTTCCCACAGCAGCAGATTTGAAGAACTGAACCACAATGAACAGCTCAAGCAGGAGTTTGTTTCCATCATACATGATCTCATGAAGCGTGTAGAACCCCTTTCAAATGCATATACCATTGTCATACACACATCACCGAATATCACAAAAGTAAATTCCCATGAAGAAGAAGCATCTTTAGGAGACTATTTTCACTGGCATGTAGAGGTGCTTCCCAGAGACTTCAGGTCTTCAAAGTATAAAATGGAAGATCAATTTTATGTTGTTTCCATTACCCCTGAAGAGGCAGCCAGCGCCCTGAAAGCACAAAAAATATGACTGGGGGGATGCCATGAAAAAGAGTGTATCCTTTTTTATTCAAGGAGTCCTCATTACCCTTTCATTGCTCATGGTTATCTTCGGACTGATTTTAATTGCCAATGCCTTTCACACAGAGGGTGAAGTGGCATTTGGTTCATTGTTTTTTGGCATTCTTCTCATCCTTACCGGAGGTGGTTTGGGTGTTTCATCCATTGCGGAATTGGTAAAAAAAATCCTCCACAATACATAAAATCAAGAACCTTTTTTTGACCTTTTATTCCTTTATTAAAAATTTTGTAAAAAACTCTTGACATTAAAATTTACTACATATAGTATACATATTTAGTTATTATACTAGATGTAGGGGGGGTAGATGGAAACAACTGACCTTAATCTTTTTGTTAGGACATCAGAAGAGACCTTATCCGACTGGGATAGAAGTAAAATCGTTGATGCCCTTGTAAGAGAAACCCTCATAGACCGTGATACGGCAAATGAGATAAGTAAAGAGACTGAACGTCTCATACGGTCATCAAATATTAAAGTTGTCACAGCCCCTCTTATCAGGGAACTGGTTAATGCAAAGCTCATTGAAAGGGGCCTTGAACATGCTCGGAGAATGCACACACGGCTCGGTATGCCTATCTTTGATGTGGATAATCTCATCCTCCATCCCAATAAAGAGAATGCCAATGTGCCCCACGGACCTGAGGCAACAAACCTTACCCTTGCAGAGAGAATAAAGAAGGAGTACGCACTCCTTACTGTCTTTTCCCAGGATGTGGCAGATGCACACATGAATGGTGACATCCACCTCCATGACCTCGGATTCATAGACAGACCCTACTGCAGTGGACAATCCCTTGAATACATAAAACGATTTGGCCTTGACCTCCCCCACTCCCTTTCCATGGCAAAGCCTGCACGACAGCCTGAAGTTCTCCTTGCCCACCTCATAAAGTTTGCAGCAGCGCTCCAGAGCAATTTTGCAGGCGCCATCGGGTGGGATGCGGTCAATATATTCTTTGCCCCCTACATTGAGGGAATGAGTGATAATGAAGTAAAACAGCTTGCCCAGATGCTCGTATTCGAATTCTCCCAGCAGGCTGTGGCACGGGGTGGTCAGGCAATCTTCTCGGATATCAACATCTACTGGGAGGTACCAAAACACTTTGTTGATACACCAGCCATTGGTCCCGGTGGCACCTTTACAGGAAAGACCTACGGTGAATACGAAAAGGATGCACAGAGGTTTGCGTGGATGCTTTTTGAGGTTTATAAAGAAGGTGATGGTGCAGGACGCCCCTTCTTCTTCCCCAAACCCATTGTCCATATCACGGAAAAATTCTTTAAAACCCCCGGTCACATGGATTTTCTCAATCTTATCTGTGATGTGGCATCAGACAAAGGTAATACGTACTTTGTCTTTGACAGGGGTGAGACTGCAAAGATTTCAGAGTGCTGCCGATTGAGTTTTAAGCTCGACGAACACGACTTACGGGATGCCCATGAGCCATGGAGAATGCGGTACTGTGCCCTCCAGAATGTGTCTCTAAACCTTCCAAGGATTGCCTACATGGCAAAAGGTGATGATACAAAGCTATTCAATACTATTACTGAAAGATTTATCCTTGCTGTACGGGCGCATAAAGAGAAAAGGGCCTTCCTCGAAAGGCTCCTTGCCCTTGGTGAGAATGGTCCCCTCTCCCTTCTTACCATGAACAGGGATGGGATGCCTTATCTTCGGTTCAACCTTGCATCCCATCTCATAGGCATGGTGGGACTAAATGAAATGGTACAGATTCATACAGGGGAAGAGCTCCATGCATCGAAAAAGGCGCTCAAATTTGGACTCAAGGTTATTGCCCATATGAATCTCCTTGCAGAAAAGATGAAGCGGCAGGAAGGCTTACGCATACTCCTTGAACAGACTCCTGCAGAGAGCACAAGCTATCGTTTTGCAAGACTGGATCTTCGATATTTTTCACCCATATCGGGCCGGGTGGTGAAGGGTGATATTGCATCAGGTGAAGTCTATTACACCAACTCAACCCATCTCAATGTAAAGGAATTTATGAACCCCATAGAGAGGGTAATGCAGGAAGGGATATTCCACCCCCTTATTGAGGCAGGTTCCATATCCCACATCTGGCTTGGTGAGGCTCACCCATCAAAGGAAGCCATTGCAGACTTTGTAATCAAAACCTTCAAGCATACCACCAATGACCAGATTGCCTTCTCTCCAGAATTTACTACCTGTAACAAGTGTCACAGAACAGGACGGGGGCTGACAGATACCTGTTCATACTGTGGTTCCACGGATGTAGATGGCATTACACGGATTACTGGCTATTTTACAAAGGTTTCGAGCTGGAACAAGGGTAAACTCGGGGAACTTAAAGACCGGTACAGAAATGCTGAATTCTTTGGTAACAATGAGATTGCGGTGAACCAGTGAAATTCAGGGTACAGGGAACAGGGCTAAGGGGTTACTTTTCTATACCCTCTACCCTCAATCCTATCCCTACTATAAAAAAGGGAGGTTGATAAATGGGAATAGTAAAAATCTTTTACAAGGATGATTGCCCCATGTGCCCCATGGCAAAGAGATTGAAAGAAAGTTTGAAGGAAAAGGATATTGGTGTTGTTGATTTTAATGTTGAAACCGCTGAAGGTCTTGCAGAAGCAACATTCTACCATGTAAAGGCAGTACCCACAGTGCTTGTAGAAGATGAGAAAGAGAACTGGCTTGGCGAATGGAGGGGTAGTGTTCCCCGTGTTGAGGAGGTTCTCACCCTTGTCAACGGTGTGTAATATCCCTATCAAAGGTTTTATTGAGACGAGTTTTATTGACTGGAAAGGAAAGCTTTCTTCTGTCATATTTACCGGGGGCTGCAATTTCAGATGCCCCTTCTGTCATAACAGGGATCTGGTTCTCAATCATGAGAAGATAGAAAATATACCCCTGGACTATATACTCGTTACACTACGAAAATATAGAAACTGGATAGAACACGTTGTAATTACAGGAGGAGAACCAACAATCCACGAAAGCCTCTTCCAGGTCGCTGGTACATTAAAAACAGAGGGATTCAAGGTAAAACTCGATACCAATGGTTCATCGCCACATATTATCAAGGGGCTTGTAGCTGATGGACTTATAGACTATATTGCCATGGATGTGAAGGGACCTTTGGACAAATATAAAAGATGGTGCGGTATCAATGTAGATACTGAAAGGATTATTGAAAGTATTCAGTTTATTCTTCCGGGAAGGGTGGATTACGAATTCAGAATGACTGTTGTGCCCTTCTTCCATAAACTTGAAGATGTGTATGAAGTGGCAGAATATTTAAGGGATGCAAAGCAATTCTTTGTCCAGGGATTCAGACCCACAAACACCTTGAATCCATACTTTACTGAGATAAAACCTTTCTCCCCACAGAAGATGGAGGAGATAAAGAAAAGGGTGAATCAGATATTAACAAATAAAAGCCAGAAGACAGAATTCAGAATTCAGACAAAATCCACATAGTTTAGTACTCTAAGAAACTTTCCAGTCTTTTCCGGCGTGATGGGTGTTTGAGTTTGCGAAGTGCCTTTGCCTCTATCTGGCGTATCCTCTCACGGGTAAGACCGAATACCTCTCCCACCTCTTCAAGGGTATAGTCTGTCTTTTCACCAATGCCAAGTCTCATTCTGATGACCTTTTCTTCCCGTGGCGTAAGCGTGGAAAGGACCTTGTCTATCTCCTCTTTCAGTGAGGTGCCAACAAGCTCCAGATAGGGTGAAGGAGATTTGGGGTCAGCAATAAAATCACCGAGCTTTGATTCATCGTCTCCAATGGGTGTCTCAATGGAAATGGGCTCATTTGAGACCTTCATGATTTTTCGTACCTTTTCAAGGGGAAGTCCTGCCTTGTTCGATATCTCTTCAAGGGTTGGTTCCCGCCCCAATTCCTGGAAGAGAGAAATGGTAACCTTTGTTATCTTGTTCATGGTCTCGAGCACATGGACAGGCACCCTTATGGTTCTTGCATAATCTGCAATTGCCCGTGTTATTGCCTGCCGTATCCACCATGTCGAATAGGTGGAGAATTTATACCCCTTCTGGTAGTCATACTTTTCTGCTGCCTTCATAAGGCCCATATTCCCTTCCTGAATAAGGTCAAGGAACGAGAGACCCCTGTTCAGATATTTCTTGGCTATGTTAATAACCAGTCTCAGATTTGCCTGTATGAGCCTGTTTTTCACAACCTTGAGGCCACTTTCTATATGACCAATCTCAAGGAGTTTTCTCTTTACAATCTTTACTTCCCTTTCATCAAGAAAACGTAATTGTTTGCCTATCTTCCGAATAATATCTTCAAGAATCTTCTTGTTCAGATTAAGGTTCACAAGGGCTTCTTCAATCTTCTGATTTACAAGCCCTAACTTCTTTTCATACTGCTGCTTTAAAATATCAGTCTTTGTTGGTTTTGTATGTACCTTCTGGGCTTTGGGTTTTGTCTTCTTCTTTCCAGTTTTTGCGTGTCTTTTTGCCTGCGCCTTTTTTCTTTGCTCCTCAGCCTTTATAAGCTTTGCAAGCTTGCGCTGAATCTCAGTTTTCCTCTCAAAAGTATTTTTTATAGTGCTAATTAAAGAGATTGCCCTCTTGGTGTATTTCTCTTCATCTTTCTTTGTGTAATTTATCTCATCGATGCTCTTGATTACATCCATAATGCTTATGGTGCCCTTTCGTAACTGGACTCCAATATCATGGAGTTCCCGTACTGCCTGGGGAAGATCAAAGAGTAGATTTCGAATCTTTCTTTCCCCTTCCTCAATCTTCTTTGCAATCTGATACTCCTCTTCTGAGGTAAGGAGCGAGACCCTGCCAATATCCTTGAGATAGGACCAGATGATGTTATCTGTCCGTTCTGAGGGAAACTTTTCTATTTCCCCCCATTCCTGTGTCTCTTCCTCTACTGGTGCCTTCTCTTTTATGGTCTCTACAATGTCAATATTTGATTCGGAAAGAAAATCAAAGATGTCTTCCAGGTCTTCAGGAGTGAAGATATTCTGGGGAAGAATATCATTAATCTCATCAGGGGTGAGGTACCCTTTCTCCATGCCCAGATCAATAAGATGTTTTATTTCGCTATGGTTTCTTATACTCATTCTTAACCTCAATGCAAAAAAATGCCCTTTTTTGCTTTTAAGGGCATTGTTTATGTGCCATTTTTTTCCTAAGTATTGGTATAAATATAGCAATTCCTTGATATTTTTGTCAAGGAGGAAATTGATTTGTCCTTAAAAATCAGTTGACTAATCCTTTTTTCAACTATATATAAGTAGTAAAAGCATAGAGGGGGGTTACAATGTTCACAAAAATACTGTGTCCCGTAGACTTCTCTGAATTTACAGAAGAAATTCTTGCATACGCAACAGAGTTAGCAAAAAAATTTAATGCAGAACTTCATGTGATTCATGTGATACCAAACCTGAATTATTTCACACCCTATGAATCCTTTCTCACACCTGAAAATCTGGTTGCCATAGAAAAGAACATAACAAAGGAGGTGGCAAACGATTTTGATAACTTATTGAAAAACATAGATATTCCTGTAAAAAAGGTCATAAAAAGCGGGGTTGTCTTTGTGGAAATTATAGACTATATCAAGGAACAGGGTATTGACCTTGTTGTTATGGGCACCCACGGAAGAAGCGGCATAGAACATATTCTTATTGGAAGTGTGGCAGAAAAGGTGGTGCGAAAGGCTCCATGTCCAGTCCTAACTATACGACCTAAGGACAGAAAGTTTAAGATGCCGTAGCGAATAACCAATAGATTTTTAAAAGGTATTAAAATTTCTGCTTTTCAATTCAACGGATATACTCGTATAGTTCCCGCACATTTTTTATGGGTATTATCTCCATGCCACCTGTTCCATCAACACCCCTGGGACACAATACCTTTTTGATACCGAGTCGTTCGCACTCTTTCAATCGCATCTCTGAGTGAACAATCCTCCGTACCTCTCCGGTTAAACCTATCTCACCGAATAGGGCAGTCTCCTTTCCAATGGGTTTGTCCTTATAACCCGAGATGATTGATGCTGCTATTGCAAGGTCTATGGCAGGTTCATTCACCTTCATGCCCCCTGTAACATTCACATACACATCCCTGTCAAAGAAAGGTGTGTTGAGTGCCTTCTCAATAACTGCAATGAGGATAAAAAGCCTGTTTAAATCATATCCAAGGGACAATCTCCTGGGCATGGAAAAACTTGTTTTTGGTGTAATTGCCTGGACTTCGAGAATAATAGGCCGTGAACCTGTAATGTAGGGAAAGAGGCTACTACCCGAACCTATGTCACCCCGCTCAGAAACAAAAAATTCAGAAGGATTTTCAACGCTTATTAGGCCTTCCCTTCTCATCTGAAAGATACCCACTTCATCCACAGGACCAAAACGGTTCTTTATAGTCCTCAGCATCCTGTAAGGAAGCATCTTGTCACCCTCGAAATAGAGGACAGTATCCACAAGATGCTCAAGAATCTTTGGTCCCGCAATCGTGCCTTCCTTAGTCACGTGGCCAATAAAGATGTGTGTTGTCTCCACGTTTTTCATAGCCCGTATGAGCCGTGAGGAGACATCCTTCATCTGGCTAATACTGCCAGGGAGCATAGGGAGATTCGCATTGTAGATAGACTGAATGGAATCAACAATAACAAGGTGGTAGTTCTTTTCTGTGGTGGCCTTAATAATATCGTCTATGTGATTTGTTGTGAGAATTGGAAAGTTGCCTTTTAATGCAAGCCTCTTCTTGCGTGATGCAAGCTGTCGCAAGGACTCTTCACCTGATACATAGAGCACAGGAAAACCAAGCTCATCCATGCGGGAGGCAATTTCAAAGCAGAGGGTTGTCTTTCCAATACCTGGATCACCACCAAGCAGAATGGAGGAGCCTTTGGTAAGACCTCCTCCAAGAACCCTGTCCATCTCACCTATACCGAGAATTATCCGCTCTTCAGCGAGTTCATTGTCAGTTACAAACACCGGAGCTACACTACTATGTATCTCTTCTTTCTCAACCTTGAATTCCCTCATGGTGTCCCAGCCCTTGCATGCAGGACACTTTCCAAGCCACTTAGATGATTCATAACCGCAGACTTGACAGACAAAGACTGTCTTCTTACCCATTGCCATCCTGTGTTAAATGTATTTTTAAAAATGAAACTTCAAAGGCCATAAGTTTTTTCAGCCACTTTTTTGTTCGTGGTAGTTCCTGTGGTCCAAGTTCCAGTGTGACCATCTCATCATACCCGAGTCTCCGTATAGTATTCAATAGTTTTACAATAGGGAGGTCTCCCCTTCCCAGAAACAAATGGCTCTTGAAATCCCTGTAATCACTCACATGGATATTCTTCAATCGCCGTGTTTGAAAGTATTTAAGAAAGGCAACCACAATATCATTCCCAAATGTGGCAAGATGGGTAATATCAAAGGTAAAGTAGAGATTCCTCTCAATGCCAAAGGCAATGAGGTCTTCATAGTTGTTCAATACATAGGGGGCAAGGAGAAGGGTTTTTCCTGAGAGGGGCATATTCTCAATGGTAAGGACAAGGTTCTCACAATTGAGTTCTTTTTGAAAGTCTTTGATCTTCTTGAACCACTGGAGAAAGGAGACTTCAAGAGAAAACCAGGAGGGTGGATGAAAATTGACCACCTGTGCACCCAATTCTTTTCCTATATGGATGGTACGCATGAGGGCTTGTGCCTGTGTTCCCCATTCTTCCATTCTCTGAAAGGGCGCATGGATAGAATAAACTGGAAGTATTTCATTGCTCTCCATGAGGCTATCCATATACCGGTGGTTATTGAATCTCCGGTCAATGATGACATCGCATCCATCGAAGCCTGCTTCTTTTGCATAGGAAAAGATTTCCTTGAGAGGAAGATAGAAGAGTGACCCTGTGGAAAAAAGGAGCTTCATAGAATCACAATCTCTTCATCAATATCTGTGAGTATTCTGTATCTGCCTTTCTCAATGAGAACAGTATTCTCAACACCGCAGGCACCCTTTTTTGGAAAGACCATTTTGGGTTCAATGGCAAAGACCATACCCTCCTCAATGGGATAGTCATGGGTGGCTGCAATAAAAGGAAATTCAGCAAGCTCTATGCCTATACCGTGGGCAAGGAAACGAACCTTGTGGGGCTTATATCCGAGGTATACATCACCATACCCGAGCTTTTCCGCAAGGTCAATGGAATAGGCAAAAAGGTCTTTGCTTATTGCACCCTCAAGAACCTTATCAAGTACCCTGTACTGTATCTCCCTGCACGCTGTATATGCTTCTTGATAGAGTTCCGGCATTTTTCCTATGGCATACATACGCGTCTGGTCCACCTGATACCCGTGGTAGCAAATACCAAAATCCACAAGGATGGGCTCATGTCTTTTTATCTTCTTAAAACTTGCGCCAACAGGGAAGGCAGGGGAAAGCCCGAGACCACCCATGGGAGAATCAGACTGACTCACAATACTCCCTGTACGACCGCTCAATATATGCCAGGAGTACGCCTCATAATTGAGAGACCGTACCCGTAATAATCCCTCGTGCCCATGTTTCTTTGCATATGCCTCGAGAAGGCCACCAACTTCAATCTCGCTCATACCTTCCTTGAGAATATGGGGAATGTGACCGTAGACTTTCTTCGCAATGGATGCTGCCTTTTCCATTATGCCTATTTCAAAAGGGGATTTATATTTTCTCAGTTCCTTTGTAAGGGGTGAGCAATTGACCATCTCCACAGTGCCGATAATGTCTCTAAATTTCATTACATCATTGTATGGCAATACATCGAGTTGCAATCCGATTCTTTTTTTCGGTTGTATGTGGTCAATAATCTCTCTCATGGAGAGTATGGAGACTACCTGTTCTATGGGCGATTCCCTTCGTGCACGGGACACCTCTTTTCTTACAAAGAGTACAGGTTGTTCTTCAAGGGGTACAAAGAGAAGGGCATCCTGCATGGTTCCGGACAGATAAAAATAGTCAATCTTGTAATGGAAAAAAGCTCCATCAAGGGAGCTCTTTTCCATTAGTTGTTTCAACTTATATATCCGTGTATCAATTTCTTCTTTTGGTACATAGAGCATATAAGAATCTAATCCTTACTATAAATGCGATTTTTCACCATTCACTCAGCACCATTCACGATTTACTCTTTACTTATCCTTCCACTGTGCCTTTCTCTTTTCCATGAATGCTGTGATACCTTCCTTGGCATCCTCAGTAGCCATGCAGCCTTTGAGATAAATAATCTCTGATGCCTTGAGCGCCTGGAGAAAATCAAGGCTCAAGCCTGCCTTGATTGCCCGTTTCGTCCATATTGCCACAGGCCTGCTCTTATTCAGATAGTCTGCAAGATACTTCTCCACTTCTTCCCTGAAGTTCTCCACAGGCACTACTGCTGTTACAAGTCCTATTGCCTGGGCTTCTTTTGCGCTTATCATTTTTCCTGTCAAAAGCAGTTCGTATGTCTTCTGAAGCCCGATAATCTTCGGAAACCACGCAGCAGCCACAGGGGGATAGACTCCCACCGCAATCTCAGGCTGGCCTATCCGTGATTTTTCTGAAGCCACGACAATATCACAGAAACTCATGAGTTCGCAACCGCCACCAAGGGCACGGCCATTCACCACCGCTACAGTTGTTATATCCATCTCCGAAAGGTGGCGAAACATCCTGTGAAAAACCTCTATCATCTCATCAACCTTGTCTTCAGTATGGTCTGCCACATCAACACCATCGCAAAATGCCTTTTCACCTGCATGGTCAAATATGAGCATCTGGATTGATGTATCCTTTTTTACATCGTCAAGACACTGATTAATCTCCTTCATCATGGCAATGGTCAGCCAGTTCGATGGCGGTACGTTTAACGTAATCCTTACAACCTTATCCTTCTTTTCAAAGACAATATGTTTGAAACTCATGGTAAGCCTCCTTTATTGTAAACGTATAATGGGTTGCTGCTCATTCATTATACTATGTCTTTACATTGAGAGAAAGATATACGAAAAAAAAATAGGGGGGATATACTCCCCCCTACGGTAAAGACTGTTCTTACTTCGCCTGCGGTTTGCCGAGCACTTCTTCGAAGAACTTGTCGTCCATGAGAACGCCCTCTGCAACACCCTGACGGTATTTGATAAAGTCGATGGTGTCCACACCGGTAATCTTTTTGGTATTGAATGCACCAAAGCCAAGGAATGCCTCAATACCCATATTTGCTGCGAGCCAGTGTCTGTGGTCATTCTTCATGGTATCCCAGAAGAATTTCTTCTTCTGCCGCACGCCATCAATGGATTTCATCAAGCAGCCGGGGAAGAGGTTTGCGTAGGTCCACATGATTCTGTCAATCTCCGCATCAAGGAGTGAGAAATCCACTGCGCCTGCCTTCTGTTTTTCCTGTACCCATGCGCGGGCATCCTTGAATTCCTGTCCTGTCTTATATTCACCGTATACGATTTCGCCGTTTTCAATCCATTTGTCTGTAATAACCTGCGGGTTTCTCACCCAGTTACCCTTGTCATCCTTGAGCACAGGGAATGCTTTTGTGAGAAGTCCCTTCCACACCATCTTGTAGGCACTCCACATTTCACAGCTGATGCAACTCCACATAGCATCTTCAATGCTCATGTATGAAGGGAGAAAGTCTGAGGCACCACCAACAGGTGCTGAACCATGGCGGGGACCTGCCTGACCGAAAATGGCAAGGTCAGAGGCGAGGGTAAGGTCGCATGCAGTACCGATTTCCTGACCACCGGCAACCCTCATACCGTTTACACGGCAGATAACTGGTTTCTTGCACATGAGGATGGAGTCCACCATGTTGTTGAAGAGCTCCATATAGGCGCCGTATTCCTCTGGACGTTTGCTGTAATACTCTGAATACTCTTTTGTGTTCCCGCCTGTACAGAAGGCATAGGGCCCCACGCCTGTGAAGACAACACCAACTACCTCGCGGTCTACAGATGAATTTTCAAAACCAGCAATAACGCCCTTCACCATCTCAGTGGTATAGGAATTGTACTGAGCAGGATTGTTGAGTATAACCCATGCAACATAGAGACCCTTTACCACATTACCCTTCGCATCTTTCAGAGGTCTCTTTTCGTACATGACACAGGGTGCCTGTGTTCCCCAGTGCTCTGAACCATACCTGAAGTGATCCTTCTTTTCATGTTCTCTTGGCATCCATTCTAATCCCATAAAGTTCCTCCTCCTAAAGTTTTTTATGTTTCTTAAAAGTCTGGTTTTAAGACCACCCTCTTTGCAGGTGAGCCTGCCTTATGAATCTCCTCAAATGTGGCAGCAATGGTGCTCAATGGCCGTACTTCTACAAATGGGTCAATCTGAATCTTCTTAGAAAGCACCATATCGAGTACAATGGGATAGTATTCTGGCAAGCATCCCCACGTTCCGATTACCTCTGCATCAAAGGCCATGAGCTTGGAGAACATGTACTCGCTCTTTGACATGCCAAATCCAACAAGTACGAGTTTGCCCACAAATGAGAGGAGATCAAGGGCAAGTTCCTGTCCTGCCTTTGTGCCCGTTACTTCAAAGATTTTCCAGCCAGCCTGATCCAGTCCATTGGACTTGCAGAAGTTCCGCCATTCGCCTACAATATCCTTATTTGTTTTGTCTATGGTGCTTATCACGTGGTCGCATCCATAGTTGAGTGCCCTCTTTAGTTTATCTGGATTCCGTGCAATACCGATACACGTCTTTGCGCCCAGTGCTTTCACAGTCTGTACCATATACACACCCACACCGCCTGTGGCACCAATAATAACCACATTGTCACCTGGCTGAAGGTCTGCTCTTTTGCACGCCTGGTATGGTGTTGTTACTGCATCCGCCACAACCGAAAGCTGTTCCAGGGCATAGGAGCCTCTGTTTTTGACATGGCAGAGGTCAATAGATGGTACTACAATATGGCTTGCAAACCCACCGAACACACCTATTGAATTGCCTGGCATTTTCTGGGCAAGACATCTGTTGCCCCTTCCTGTTTTGCAGAGGATGCATTTTCTGCAGGGCATAACTGCAGGGATAATAACTTCTTTTCCTACCCACGCCGGATCTCCTGCAATCACCACACCGCTTATCTCGTGACCGAGTGCAAGGGGTGGTTTACTCACTGTAGGCACGCCATCAAAGAAATAGCCAAGGTCTGTATGGCATACACCACATCCTGCAATCTCAACAAGAACTTCCCCTTCCTTCAGTTCCGGGACAGGAATCTCTGCCATTGCAAGTTTGCCGGGGATTGTCTCTTTCGTCTCCTTGTTGTACGTTGTTGGCTGAACCATCTGCCACTGTTTTATTACCTTTGGTATATCACCCATTCAACACCTCCTTATAGAATAAAATAGAAAGATTCTCACCTCCCAAACCGTTACGTCATTCCATAGCCACCATCTACACACAGGAGCTGTCCTGTGATGTATCGTGCGTCATCGGATGCTAAAAATACGAAGGCAGGTGCTACATCTTCTGGTTCTGCATATCGTCCGAGGAGAATCCTGCGCACGTAGATCTCCTTTAACTTCTCGTCTGTTGATATCTTTTCTGTCATGTCTGTTGTTACAATACCGAGGGATATAACATTTGCAGTTACATTGTATTTGGCAAGTTCCCGGGCCATGGATTTGGTCATGGAAATGACCCCTCCCTTTGCAGCACTGTAGTTAATCTGTCCTATGGTACCTACCACACCTGCAACAGAGGTAACATTAATAATCCTTCCATAATTCTGCTCCATAAAATACTTGGATGCTGCCTTTACTGTTAGCCATGGACCTCTCATCTGGGTATTCACCACTTCATCCCATGTTGCCACATCCATTTTATGGAGCAATGCTGGCCTTGAAATACCCGCATTATTGACAATAATATGAATGGATCCAAAGTTCTGAACACAGGCTTCAACAATCTTCTGCGCATCAGCCTCATTACCCACATCACCCTTTACAGCAACTGCTTTCCTGCCCATCTTCTGTATCATATCTACAACTTCATTGGCTGCCTTTTCATTCCCTGCATAATTTACAATAACATTAGCGCCTTCTCGTGCAAAGGCAAGGCTGATTGCCCTACCTACGCCTCTTCCCCCACCAGTAACAACAGCATTCTTGCCTTCTAATTTCATAATAACCTCTCCTTAAAATAATTTGTGAAATTTTTTATAAGTTTAGACATAATATTACATTTCAGGCAAAATGTATGTCAAGCTAAAAGTAAATTCTAAACACTTTATTATTCAGTATAGGAAAATTACTCCCATGCCACTGGATAAAAACTCTCACATAATCTTAAAAAGTATAATAATAATTATTATATCATACATCCATTGTCAACTATAATTGGTTTTTGAAATGGAGAAAAAACAACTTGTAAGATTTTATTAGTCCTTTCTCCAACCATCTTATTCTTTTAAAATTCTATTATTCATATGGTGAATTTTGAAATTTATGGTATTGTCTGCACTGGTAAAAAGTCTATTTCAGTTTTTCATATAAAAGGTATTGGGAATGCAGTGAAAGTATAGCTAAAATATATAAACACAATTATCCTCATTTACATTGCATGGCTTGTGAATTATTTCATTTTAATTCTTGACAAGGATTTTTTAAATTGTTAATTTATGCACAAATAAAGGATAACAGAATAAATATAAATACAGCGCAGTTAAATACTTTCAAGGGCTGCGCGAGATATCAAATGAGGAGCTAAAAAATGAGGTACGCAGAAACAGGCTATAATTTAGAAGTAGATTTATCAACAGGTAATATTGAACGGGTAGCCACTGACCCTTCAATGACAGAACAGTATCTGGGCGGACTCGGAACAAACGCAAGAATAATGTGGGACAGGGTCCCTCCAGAGACGGATGCATTCTCACCTGATAATCTTCTCATATTCAGTTCAGGTCTTCTCTGCAGCACTCCTGCACCCAGTGCCAATCGTACCATCATCACCTCTATCTCTCCACAGAACTCTCTCTTCGGGTTTTCTATGATGGGCGGATACTGGTCACCTGAACTAAAACATGCAGGCTACGACAAGATTATTGTTCGTGGTAAGGCTCCTGACTGGGTCTATCTCTGGATAGAGAACGATAAGGTAGAGATTCGGGATGCAAAACATCTCCAGGGCAAGAGTACCTACGACACAGCAGAAGCTATACGGGTAGAGATGAATGAGCCAAGGGCACAGGTGATCTCTATTGGCCTTGCAGGTGAGAATAAGGTCTTTTTCTCCTCCATTGAAACGCACAGAGGAAGTGCAAGCAGACTGGGGCTTGCTGCTATCATGGGTGATAAAAAATTAAAGGCAGTAGCTGTTCATGGCACAAAAGACATAAATATTGCAAAGCCTGCTGAATTTATAGAGGAGTGTAACAAAGTACTTGAGTATATCCAGTACAGGCTCAATAACCCGATTCCTGGTGTACCGCCTATACTTGCATATATAGGTTCACCCCAGGAAATGGCGCTCCATGACGAGGAATGGCACCTTGACAGTTTTGCCTGGGGACATGCCCGTGCGCGGAGAAAGGGTTTCTGGAATAAGGAAGTAGAAAAGCAATGGTCAGATGCTATGGAATCGTACAAGAAACGTCTTATAAGCTGTTACAACTGCCCTATTCGATGCGCGGGAATCGTTGAAGTCCCCGGGTATCCAACATATATTCTGAAATGCTTTACAAAACTCACCTATGTTATGGCAGCAGAGGTGGATGACCTTGATTTTGGGTTCCAGATGCTTTCCAAGGCACAGCACTATGGTGTGGATGGATTTACTGCACCTCAGGTTATGGCATTTGCAATTGAGCTTTATGAAAACGGTATACTCACTGATAGCGATATGCCAGGTTTTCCAAAGGATAAAAAAGAGAGATTTCATTGGTTGCTTGAAAAGATTGTGAGGAGAGAAGGAATAGGTGATGTGCTTGCCGACGGTGTATACTGGGCAGCCAGAAAGATTGGAAAGGGCGCAGAGGCCTTTGACCATAATACAATAAAAAAGCATGAACAGGTTCCTATAAAACTTGGCATGTTGAACCCCATCTATTACATCATGTGGTCCACAGGCGAGAAGATAAATATCACGCAGATAGAAGGACAGATTCCACAGATGCCTATGGAGAAACATATTCGAGAGGAGTTTGTAAAAGACTGGATTCAAATACCAACAGGCAAGGAGGAGAGGTTTAAACAGTTTATACTTGAATGGGGTGAAGAAGGTAAAAACTTTCCCTTCTGGCCACCACCTGACCTTGTGGCAGAGCTTGTGGAATGGCAGGAAACCATGCACTATATAGACGACTCCCTCGGTATATGTTCCGGTGTGTCATCATTCCCTATAAAGCCTCCATACCATATCCATAACCTGCCTCTCTTTATATCCTATGGAACAGGGCTCAATATTGATGAGAGTGAGTTATGGAAAATCTCCCAGCGCATACGGAATCTGGTGAGGGCACATAATGTACGAAGAGGTATGAGGAGAGAAGATGAAAAGCCACCTGAAGACCACTGGAAAAAGAGGTTCCCGGATTATGAACAGAAACTCATGGATGAGTACTATAAATACAGAGGATGGGATCTCAGGGGTATTCCCACAAAAGAGACCTTAGAGAAGCTTGACCTTGATTTTGTGTATGAGGATTTTGTAAAACGAGGAATCCATAAGGAAGAATAGAAAAGAGGGATATATTATGAAGAGAAAGGTAAAAATAATAAAAATTGATTTAAACAAATGTATGGGGTGCCGCGCTTGCGAGGTAGCCTGCGCTGCCTTTCATTCAAACCCAAAATACAGTAATGTCAATCCAGCACGATCGAGAATCCAGGTATTCAGAAACGAGTTGAAAAATGTATTTGTCCCTGTGAAGGGAAGCTTTTATACGAGTGCAGAGTGTGCAGGAAGGCCTGTGTACATGGTGGATGAGAAGCTGCAGAGCGGATATGAATATGGATTGAGTGTATGCAGCTTCTGTGGAGCTACCTGTCCTTCACGGGATCTCTTCAAAGAACCTGATTCGGGCCTCCCGATCAAGTGTGATATGTGCGAATCTGATCCACCCCTTGATGAACCCATGTGTGTGAAGTGGTGTCTCGTTGATGCCCTTACCTATGAGGAGAGGGAGGAAGAGGCAGAAGAAGAGGTTAAACTTGATGAACTGGATACAGGACTTGAATCGTTGATAGATACTTACGGAAGGGATAAAGTGGTTGATGCTGTTGCCCGGCTTTCACAGAAAACTGAAACCCAAAGCAAATAAAAAGAGGATGGAAAATCGTGGAAACTGTAGCCCCCTTTAAAGAAGTCATCGATGAGGTAAAGGAAAGCGGTGGTGAAGCGGTATCGTTTTGCTACCAGTGTGGTAAATGCGATACGGTCTGTCCCTGGAACAATGTTACTTCCTTCAGTATGCGCAGGTTAATCAGGGAGGCCACATTCGGTCTCAGCGAGATAGAGCGCGATGAAATCTGGCGCTGCACAACCTGCGGAAAATGCCCCCAGCGGTGTCCCAGGGATGTCAAGCAGATAGATGATATGGTGGCGCTGAGAAGAATCGCTACAAAGTACGGTGTGTTTGCTGGACCGGTGAAACCCTACCGTATCGTAAGTTCAGGTCTCACCGGCCAGGGAAATCCATTCAATGAAGATAGAAAGACACGGGCAGCATGGGCAGAAGGACTCTCTGTAAAACCTTTTACAGAGGGCATGGAATTTTTATATTTTCCCGGTTGCTACCTCTGCTATGACCCGAGACTCAAGAAGGTTGCAAAAGCAACAGTTGCAGTTCTTCAAAAAGCAGGGGTTGATTTCGGTATATTGGGCGAGAAAGAAAATTGTTGCGGAGAAAGCATTCGCAAAACAGGTAATGAAGAGGTATTCAAACGTCTTGCCAGAGAAAACATAAAAGCATTTATTGACAGCGGTGTTAAGAAGATTCTTGTCTCTTCACCTCATTGCTACCATACCTTTAAAAACGAGTACCCGGAATTCAAGGCAAACTTTGAAATCATTCATATCTCCCAGTACCTGTTCGAATTGTTAGAAAAAGGGAAACTCACCATTACAAAGCCCTATAAAAAGAAGGTTACCTACCATGATCCATGTTATCTTGGACGACACAACGGTATCTTCGATGAACCCCGAGAGGTATTAAAAAAGATACCCGGTCTGGAACTTGTTGAGTTGCCTGAATCACGGCTGGATAGCCTCTGCTGCGGTATGGGAGGAGGACGGATCTGGGCAGAAACAGAAAAGCATGAACGGTTCTCCAATCTCAGGGTAGAACAGGCTATTGGTGTTGAGGCAAAGGAACTGGTTACTGCGTGCCCCTACTGCATAACTGCGCTTGAGGATAGCAGACTCGTCATGAATCACGCTGATGATATTGAGATAAAGGATATTACAGAGATTATTCAGGAAGTTATTTAGATTCGCAGACCATACATGCAGCATGCAATTTATATATCCGATGATACGAAGAAGGGTGAAACAACAGAGGTAACCTGTCATCGCTATGCTGAAGAAGGCTGGGAAAGAACAAAAGTCCGCATACCCAGCGAGATGCAACTCACACTGTATGTGAATGGCCATGAACTGGTTACCATTCTCTGTACACCTTTCAAATTAAACTGTCTGGTCCTGGGTTTTTTATACGCAGAAGGATTTATTACTGGATTGAAGGATGTGGTAACAATGAGGGTATGTGAAGATGATGCCCTTGCTGATGTGAAACTGGCAAACGTTGAAATGCCATTATTGAAAAAGCGAACCCTTCCCACCGGATGTGGTGGTGGTGCGGTCTTCAAAACAGAGGTACAGAAGGTTGATTCAAATATCTGTATTGCACCGGAGGATGTCCTGTCATTAATGAAGAAGTTTCAGGAAAGCATGGAATTGTACCGTATCAGTGGCGGTGTTCATACATCAGCCCTTGCTGATACACATAAACTGATTATAGTGGCTGAAGACATCGGGAGACACAATACCCTTGATAAGATTCAGGGTGAATGTTTATTGACAGGCATTGCCACAAAAGATAGACTGATACTCACAACCGGTCGCATTTCATCTGAGATGCTCATTAAAATAGGCAAGATGGAGGTTCCTGTAGTGGTCACACGGCGTTCGCCAACAAGTGGCGCCATTTCCTTAGCAGACACTCTTGGTATTACACTCATTGGTCATGCCCGTGGTAATCGACTGACTGTCTATTCACATCCTGAACGATTAGGGGTGGCACCATAATACATGTATTATATATGATACAGGTTGTTACTTTGGGAGGAACACGATGGATGGAAAGGTAATTGAATTACAAATAGCAAAAGGCATACTGCCAAAGGGTGAGTATGGAGATATTCTTGTTGTGGGTGGTGGAATCAGTGGTATTCAGGCATCCCTTGACCTTGCCAATGCCGGATTTAAGGTCTATCTCGTTGACAGGGCACCGTCTATCGGTGGCCATATGGCTCAGCTTGATAAGACCTTTCCCACAAATGAATGTTCCATCTGAATACTCTCACCCAAACTGGTCGAGGTCGGCCGGCATCCAAATATAGAGGTATTAACCTATACTGAGGTAGAGAGGGTAGAGGGTGAAGCAGGAAGCTTTGAGGTCACACTCCTCAGAAAACCCCGGTATATCATAGAGGACAAATGCACCGGTTGTACCACCTGTGTTGAGTATTGTCCTGTTGTGTATCCTGATAAATTCAATCAGGAGATATCAAAGAATAAGGCGGTTCACATATATTTTGCCCAGGCAATACCGCTCATCACCTACGTTGATGAAAGCTGCCTTTATCTCAAAGAGAAGAAGTGTCGCATCTGTGAAGCAGTGTGCGAGAATGACGCCATAGATTTTAACCAGAAGCCTGAACGGGTAGGGATAAAGGTTGGAGCCATTATTCTTGCCTCTGGCTTTGAGCCCTTTGATCCGAGAATACGGGATGAATACGGTTATGGTAAATATGCAAATGTGGTAACAAGTATGGACTTTGAAAGGCTCTTAAGTTCCACAGGTCCCTATGAGGGTGAGATACGCCGTTCTTCAGACTTGAAACATCCCCACAAAATCGCATGGATTCAATGCGTGGGCTCCAGACAGGTAATCCCGGGGGGTAATAGCTACTGTTCTGCCGTATGCTGTACCTATACCCAGAAACAGGTGATCCTTACAAAAGACCATGACGCCCATGCAGAGTGCGTTATATTCCATAATGATATCCGTTCCTATGGAAAGGATTTCGAACGGTTCTATCAAAGGGCAGAGGCGCTTCCAGGTGTTCGGTTTATTAGAAGCTACGTGTCAGTAGTCAAAGAAGACCCGGTCACAAAGAATATTACCATCAGATACTCCACACCTGATGAAGGTGTCAAGGATGAAGAGTTTGAAATGGTCGTACTATCCGTTGGCTTGAATCCTCCTCTCGAAGCAAAGACATTGGCAGACAAGTTAGGCATTGCCCTCAATCACCATGGGTTCTGTCAGGGTAATCCATTCAATCCCATAGAGACAAATAGGCCTGGAATATTCGTCAGCGGCGCATTCCAGGGGCCCCTCGATATTCCTGAGTCAGTCTTTACTGCCAGTGGCGCTGCATCCCAGACCGGTGAATTCCTTGATTACAGGCGGGATAAACTGACAGTTGAGAGAATCTACCCTGAGGAAAAGGATGTGACACAGGAGGAGCCAAAGGTAGGTGTATTTGTATGCCATTGCGGTGCGAATATTGGACGGGTTGTCAATGTACCGTCTGTTGTTCAATACGCCCTTACGCTTCCCAATGTTGTCTATGCTACAGAACAGCTCTTCTCCTGCTCTACAAATTCAGCAAAAGAGATTACCGATGCCATAAAGGAAAAAGGTCTTAACCGCATTGTTGTTGCTGCCTGTACGCCGAGAACCCATGAGCCCACCTTCAGGGATTCCCTTCGTGAAGGAGGAATCAATCAATACTTTGTTGATATGGCAAATATCAGGGAACACTGTTCCTGGGTCCATTCACGGGAAAAGGAAGAGTCAACAGAAAAGGCAAAAGAGTTGTTGAGGATGTCCTTGGCAAGAACCCTCAGGCTCGAACCCCTCCAGGAATTTGAACTCCCTGTGGATAAGCGGGCAGTTGTGGTGGGCGGTGGTATTGCAGGCATGACCTGCGCATTAAGTATTGCCAAGCAGGGGCATGAGGTCTATCTCATCGAGAAGGAGAAAGAACTGGGTGGCATGGCGCGCCATCTCCACTACACCATCGAAGGCCTCGATGTCCAGTCATACCTCAAAGACCTTATCAAAAAGGTCTACGAGCATCCATTGCTCCATGTCTATACCGGTGCCACAATCACCAGGGCCACAGGCTATGTGGGAAACTTCATAACAACCGTACAATCGGATAGAGGAATAGTAGAGATAAAGCACGGGGCAGTTATTATTGCCACTGGTGCAGTGGAGTACAAACCCACCGAATACCTATACGGTCAGGATGAACGCGTCCTTACCAACCTTGAACTGGAAGAGAGAATTGCGCAGGGAGATGAGAAGATACGCAATGCAGAGACCATTGTCATGATTCAGTGTGTGGGCTCCCGGACTGAAGAGAGAAACTACTGCTCGAGAATCTGCTGCAGTGAATCCCTGAAAAACGCCTTGAAACTCAAGGAACTGAACCCATCAATGGACATCTATATCCTCTTCAGGGATATGAGACCCTATGGGTTCAGGGAAGACTACTACCGTGAGGCAGCAGGTAAGGGTGTACGCTTCATCAGATATGAACCTGATAATAAACCCCAGGTAAAACCTGCAAAGGAAGGTGGGAAGCAGATACTCAAGATTACTTTACCTGACCCTATTCTGGGTAAGGCACTGGAGATTGATGCTGATTTCCTTTCTCTTGCTGCTGCGGTTATCCCACCGGAAAGTAACAAAGAAATATCACTCCTCTATAATGCACAGCTGGGTCCTGATGACTTTTTCAAAGAGGCTCACGTGAAGCTCCGTCCTGTTGACTTTGGTGCTGATGGTGTCTTCCTCTGTGGTACTGCCCACTATCCAAAACACATACAGGAATCCATCAACCAGGCATATGGTGCTTCAGGCAGAGTCCTTACCCTCCTCTCCCATGATACAGTCATTGCATCAGGTTCAGTGTGTGTGGTGAATGAGAAGAGATGTATGGGGTGCGGTGCCTGTGTGGAGGCATGCACCTACGCTGCCATTGAACTCTATGATACAAAGCAGGGCAAAAAGGCACGGATGAACCCTGTACTCTGTAAAGGATGTGGCCTGTGTAACTCAAAATGCCCAACAGGTGCAATACAGTTGAAACACTATACCGATGAACAACTCATCGCACAGATGGAAGCAGCAAATCCTGCAAAAGATATTATGCGACAAATAGATGAGGCAGTTGGTAATTCATAGGAAAGGAGGGGAAAAGAATGTGCGCAGCGCTCAAATTTAAACCGAGAATAGTAGGCTTCGTATGTAATTGGTGAGGATACGGGGCTGCTGACCTGGCTGGAGTTTCCAGACTGCAATATACAAATGAAATACGACTTATCCGCGTCATGTGTAGCGGCAGGGTAGACCTTTCCTTTGTGTTCAGGGCCTTTGCCAATGGCATGGATGGGGTATTTATTGGTGGATGCCGTTTGAATGAATGTAACTATATTACCCACGGTAATTACCAAGCACTCAATATGGTGCTTCTGGCAAAACGTTTGATGGAACATATCGGTATTAATCCTGAACGGTTGAGGATTGAATTTATGTCTGCTGCTGAAGCAAATAGATTTGTAGAGACCGTCAATGACTTTACAAAAAAAATCAGGGAAATAGGACCCTTAGGTAAAGGGGAAGGATTGGATAATGAAACCCTGCAATCTCGCATCAGGGACATGATGAAGGTCATACCATATATAAAGATTGCAAAGAGAGAAAAGCTCGCAGTGCGGCTTACAAACCCGGACACATGGGAAGGTCATTTCACCAAGGAAGAGATTGAGGCTTTATTCCGTGACATGCCCTCCTACTATATTGACCCGGAAAAATGTCAGGCATGCACGACCTGTGCACGGAGATGCCCTGTTGATGCCATTGACAGCAAGAAGAATATGGTCCACATAATAGATCAGGGAAAATGTATAAAATGTGGAACCTGTTTTGAAGCCTGTCCTCCAAGGTTTGGAGCAGTGACAAAGATTGTTGGTGCCCCTGTGCCTCCTCCAGTACCTGAAGAAAAGAGGGCCATAGTAAGAAAAGCCAAAGAAAAGGAAGTTGCATAAATAAAAAAAGGGCCGGTAGACCTACTGGCCCTTCAATTCCCATCCCATTAAAAATATCCTCTTCACCATATACTCATGAGACGCAAATCTCTTGACAAGCCGTATTAAATTATTAAACTTAAAATAGGCCAATGCATATGGAATAAGGAGGATATATCATGCCAACATATGACTACCAGTGCACTGACTGTAACCGTAAATTCACTGTCATTATGAGTATCGCTGAACATGATAAACAGAAGGTAACGTGCCCCAAGTGCAAGGGCAAGAAGGTCAAACAACGCATATCGCCGTTTATTGCAAAGACAAGTAGGAAGAGCTAATTCTTTTCACGGCGTTTTCTATTGCAAATAGATTAACACAGGGAGGGGGTGGTTAACCTATTTCTTCTTTGCCTTACTTACAAGGCGCCAGCCTTGCGTTGTAAGCATCATCCCTGCAATAAAGGCAATTAGAGCGCCCAAAAGACCAATGACAAGCTCGTTCATGGTTTTTGCCCGGGTAATATAAATCAAGAGAATAATACCCACCACATCGAGAATAATGCCGATAATCAGTTGAATCATAGTATGCGCTCCTTTGTGACTGACATGTTGCCCCATTGTAACAAATGGTAAAAAAAAAAGGAAACTATTTTTTTATTCTTCTCTTGACAATATTCTATATTATGGTATACATATGTATATATGAAAAAACTGACAGAAACCCAGAAGAGGGTCCTTGAATTTCTCAGAACCTATATAAAAAACCATGGGTATCCGCCTACCATACGCGAGATAGGAAACCATTTTGGCTTTCTCTGGCCCGCTGCCAGGAGACATCTCCAATCACTGGAGAAAAAAGGTTTCCTCCATATGAGACCTGGTATATCCCGGGGTATTGAGCTTATCGGTATTGGTCCATCTGATAGTCGTTCCATTCCTGTGGCAGGAAAAGTACGTGCAGGGGAACCAGACCTTGTCATAGAAGAGATTGATACCCATATACTCGTGGACCCCTCACTCTTTCCCCAGGAAGGCACCTTTTCTTTAAGGGTTACAGGGGAGAGCATGAAGGAGGCAGGTATTCTCCACGGTGATTTTGTCATTGTCAAACCCCAGAGCACAGTGGAACATGGTGAGATTGGTGTTATTCTCATAGGTGAAGAGGTAACAGTAAAACGGGTTCTCTTTAAAGACGGTACAATCATTCTGAAACCAGAAAATAGATACATGAAACCTGTGGCTTATGAACCGGAGAAGATAGCTATTATCGGAAAGGTCATAGGTCTCATACGATCGAGGATATAAGGATGTATGTGGGCAAGATCGTGAATGTCCTCGTTTCATTTAGCCTGCCTGGCCATATTCACCCCCTCAGATTTCAATGGGCTGGAAGGCTTATCAGAATCCAGGAAGTAACGTACCGGTGGAAATCACGGGAAGGCGCAAAAGAGATGCATCACTTCTCTGTCACCGATGGCTCTACCCTCTATGAACTGGTCTTTGACAGTACCTCTCTTATCTGGAGACTCGAAAACATCGAGGCATAAGAGATGGCAAAGATTATCATGTGCAGTGATATGGATGCCTTTTTTGCCTCTGTGGAGCAGAAGACCAACCCTCTTCTCAGAAACAAACCCATTGCTGTTATCGGTTCCGGCGCACGAACCGTCATTACCACTGCCTCCTATGAGGCACGAATGTTCGGTGTTACCACAGGCATGACAGTGTATGAAGCAAAAAAACTCTGTCCCCATCTCATCTTCGTGGTGGGAAACAATGAGAAGTACACCTCTACGAGTAAGGAGCTGGAAAGAATATACACACAGTTTACCCCTGACGTGGAGATTTATTCTATTGATGAAGCCTTTCTTGATATTACAGCCACCCACCATATGTTTGGAGGTGTTGACAATGTGGCAAGGGGTATCAAAAAGGCTATTAGAGAACACTTTGGCATTACCTGTACTATTGGTATTGGACCCACTATCCTCATTGCCAAGCTTGCAAGTGATCTTGCAAAGCCTGATGGTTTACGGTGGATCAAGGAGGAAGAAGTGCCATCCCTTCTCGAGCACCTGCCGGTTAAAAAGCTCTGGGGTATTGGTGCTCGCACTGCTTATGCCCTTGCGTCCATGGGAATAGAAACCTGCGGTGACCTTGGAAGAGCACCGGTAAGTATTTTGAGGCGCAGATTCGGTATTATGGGAGAAGTGCTGAAAGGTATGGGTATGGGCATATGGGCACGACCCATCATGATTCATGAACAAGAACCAAGGTCTATAGGCCACAGCACGACCCTTCCCTTTGATATATGGACACGGGAAGAGATAGGGGCATACATGCTCCAGTTAAGTGAGATGGTGGGAAGGAGGGCACGCCGCTTCGGGTACAGGGGGAGAAGGGTGTCCCTCACCATACGGTATACAGATTTTGAAACCTTTACAAAACAGATGACCTTCCCTGCCTATACCAATGATACCCATACAATCTGCCGTTATGCCTTCTCTATACTCGACACCATACGCTTGAGAAAACGGATACGGCTGATGGGCATACGCCTTTCCCTGCTCATCAGGGAAACCTGTCAGATGGAACTCTTTGGAGAGTTTGGAAAGCGGCATGCCCTTGTCCATGCCATGGATACAGTAAATGACCGATATGGCGAGCACACCCTTGCATGGGCAAGTTATGTACACAGGAGGGAGTTACCCCGCGTCATATCTCCTGCATGGAGACCCACAGGAATCCGGAGTGTTCATATCAAATAAGGGCACACATTCTACCCCTCTATATCTTCAACTCAAGATTTACCATATCACCTCTTTGGAAACCCATCCTATCGAAAAACTGGAGTAAATCCCAATCCCTCCAGTTCACAAATACGTAAATTGTATCAACCCCTACCTTCTTGAACATGTTGTACATTTCTTTAAAGAGAAGGCGTGCAATGCCTTTCCTCTGGTATTCCTTCACCACGCCGATGGTGTCAATCCACGCCACATTTTCAGGGATTCCGTATTCCCAGCCACTTGCACTGCCAAGAATAAACCCAATGACTTTCCCATTAACCTCGGCCACCAGTGACGGCACACCAGAGGTTTCAGATTTTTCCAGCCTCTGTTCCCAGTATTCTCGCCTTCTCTTTCCCAGCAGGTTATAGTCAATCTCAGTAACCGCATCAAGGTCTTTCATGGTTAGAATGCGTAATTTCACAGGCTCCATTAAATCCATATGTCCCCCCTTGTTTTTTTATTCACAAATTCCCTTCTTCCCTGAAGTATAGCAGGCATCTCCAGCTTGTCAAGGACAGGGTGAAAAAATTCTCACAATTCTTTCATTTTTTAACTTGTTACTTTTTGTCTCTCTGTGTAGAATTATACTTGAAGTGTAATGCCAGGATAGAAGGGGGAAGGGATGGTAAAAAAGATTCGCTCTAAAAAGGGAACCACAAAAAAGGTGGTGGAAAAGGCTGTCTATGTAAAGACTGTTGACGGCTCACTTATTCAGGGGAAGATTAATATCGGTTCAAATAAAAGAATCTCTGATGTCTTTGTAAAGGGTGGTGCGCCTTTTGTAGTGGTCTATGATGTGGTAAGTCATTCCACAGTACCGCGAAAGGTGCTCGTCATCAACAAGAATCATATTGTATGGGTTGAACCTGACGAATCAGTAGCAACATCGTAGACATGACCACAGTACTTTAACGCGTTAACCACCATTATCCAATACCGTTGCCCCTCGTTCATTCTATTATTCAACGGGGGATTTCTATTTTCCTCTCTTTTCAACAAGGGATTTTCCAAAGAGTGCGGCACCTATGGCCCCTGCAATCTGGGTATCAAAGGGTGCTTCAAGATCTCTATAGGTTGTGTTGTACCACTGTTGTTCACATGCTTCAATGCCAAGCTTGTTGGTTAACCGTTTCACAATACCCTTGTTCTTTGCAATACCACCCGTAATGGCAAAATCCCTGTCTACAGTCACTTTTTCCAGCAAGTCAAAGACCCTGTGTGCCATGGCTGCACAATATGCTGCAAGTACCTTCTCTTTGCTCCAACCGCTTCTGAGCAAGCGTGTTGCCTCTGATTTTGCAAATACCACACACGTATAATTTAACGAAGGCGGCTCTGCCTCCACACTCAACGATATATCACCGATGTCCTGTATGGGCACTCTCATAAGCTCTGCAATGACCTCTATGCCGCGACCGGTACCTGCTGCACACTTATCATTCATTAAAAAGGCAATCACCTTTCCTTTGTCATCTATCTTAATTGCCTTGCAATCCTGGCCACCCATATCCAGCACAGTCCTCACTGTGGGCCCGTACATCCAGTGTGCTCCCCGTCCATGGCATGCAATCTCTGTTATGGCTCTGTTTCCAAACGGTACATTGACCCGTCCATATCCGGTTCCCACAATCATATGAATGTCCTTCACAGTAATCCCTGTGCCTTCTGTTGCATAGGTGAATGCCTTGATTGCACTGTGAGCGCTCTCTGAGCCTGTTCTCATATTCCCATAGCAATAGAGCTCACCATCCACCATGATAACGCACTGGGTGCTTACAGAGCCGACATCAATACCTGAAGTAATGATATCACCTTTTCTCCAATCCATACCGGGATGCTTCCATCGCGATTCAGGCCATTTCCAGAACTCTTCCCCTTCTCTTTCTTCTCCCATATATGTTGACCTCTGGTCTACTCTACTCCACTGTATGCAGCACCAAGAGCACTCACGAAGAGTGGCTCGGGTGGAACAATGATTGCCATTTTAATACGCCGTTCCACTGCATCCTTAAAACCTTTATTCAGTGACACACCTCCAATGGCTGCAACATCGTTTTCAAAACCCACCATCTTCATTATGGAAACAACTCTATCGGCAATGGCATTGATGATAGCCCGCACAATGTCAGGTTTTGGTGTTCGGCTATGAATGAGTGATACCATCTCTGATTCAGCAAAGACAACGCACTGGGCACTCATGGTAATCTCTTTTGTGGACTGAAAATAAAGATCAGACATTTCATCAAACCCTATCTCAAGTGCCCGCGCCATGGTTTCCATAAATGTTCCTGCACCTGCTGCACACCGTTCATTGACTGCACAGTCTGTGTATATCCCATCAGCCGTGACTCTCAGTGCCCTTCCCTCTTCTGCGCCAACATCAATAACTGTTCTCACCCCTGGAAGAAGGCATACTATCCCCTTTGCATCCGCACTCTCTATTGCAATATCATCGCTCGCAAAATCAACGGCTTTTCTTCCTGCTCCTGTAGCAATGATCCGTGTTACATCTGCTCTCTTCATTCCCGCCCTCAACAGGGCCTCGTCAAATGCCCTGCGGGCATCCGCACGTGTATCAAAACCTGCTGGTACTATACTTGTCCCTGCAATCCTTCCATCCTGTAATACGATGGCTTTTATATTCCGAGTGCCACAATCTATCCCTACTGTAATCATCTGTCCTCTCTTGCTCCCTCTGACTGGATGGTGTGAACAATGTACCCATATTATATATTTTTTTCCACACTTTTATTCTTGAAACCACACCAAAACCTGATATAATACTCAAACATGCGGGTATTGTGCCTGGATGTGGGGGAGAGGAGAATAGGTTTCTCACTCTCTGATACCACATGCACCATTGCCCAGGCATTAAAGGTCTATAACAGGCATTCCCTCAAAAGAGACTTGGAAGAGATAAAAAAGATTACAGATGCATATAACGTTACACAGATTGTGGTGGGATTGCCAAAAAATTTGAATGGCAGTGTTGGTAAAAAGGGAGAGGAAGTAATCGATTTTGCCCGTGCCATTGAAGAATATACATCTGTGTCAGTAGACCTCTGGGATGAGCGATTCAGCACCAATGAAGCGCATCGGATGTTTTCCATGGCTGGAGTAAGGCATAAGAAACGGAAGGCTTCAGTTGATATGATTGCATCCCAGATTATACTTCAGGGATATCTTGATGCTCATAAAAAAACATAAAAGAACCATCCTCGTCTCAGCCATCATCGTCATCCTCCTGTACACTGTCGTAACAGTCACAATCCCACCATCTACACAACCAGACAAAATCTCCCTGGTTATCAAGAATGGAACAAGCCTCTCCCAGATTGCCCGTACCCTGAAAGAACACGGTCTCATCAGATCCCGCCTTCTTTTCATGGCCGCTTCACTCCTGTATGGCGGAAAACTCATTGCTGGTGAGTATGAATTGAGTAAGGATAAATCCCTCATAGAGATTGTGGCAATGATGGGGAGGGGTGAACGAAAAATCTATGCTTTGAAGATTGTGGAGGGATACAATCTCTATAATATTGCTGACGCCATGGAACATTCTCACATCATGAAGGGCCACGATTTCCTCACGCTTGCACAGAATAAAGAGTTTCTGAAAAAGGCAGGCATTGCTGCAGATTCCTTAGAAGGGTATCTTGCACCTGACACATACCACTACAGCAAAGAGATCGATATTGAACAGTTCATAGAAAAGATTATCCAGAGAACCCTTACCTTCTTTACTCAAGAGGATATTGCAGCAAAGATGAAGGAACTCAATTTTGATATTCACAAAACACTCACCCTTGCATCCATGATAGAGAAAGAGGCAAAATCTAAGGATGAGAAGCCCCTTATTTCTGCAGTCTTTCACAATCGGTTAAAAAAGGGCATGAGTCTTGATTGCGACCCCACTGTTATATATGGGCTGAAACGATTTGGCAGTCCTTTGACCAGGGCTGATCTCGCATACTATACGCCCTATAATACCTATACCTTTGTGGGACTTCCAAAGGGCCCCATATGCAGTCCTGATAAGCATACAATCCGCGCTGCCCTCAACCCTGCTCAGGTGGATTATCTCTATTTTGTGTCAAAGAATGACGGTACCCATGTCTTTTCAAAAGATATGCAGGAACATAACCGTTTTGTTATAATGTATCAACGAGCCAGAACAACAAAAAAACAATAAGAGAAGGAGGAAGTTATGGCAAAAGATGTTGCAGTAATTGGAGTGGGCCAGAGCCATTTTGTCCGGGGATATGAAGGCTCAATCCGTGAATTAGCCTTTGAAGCCTTCAGAGAGGCTATGCAGGATGCAGGCATTACCCAGAAACAGGTGGATGCCTCCATATTCTGTTCTGCTCCAGAATATGACAAACAGCGGTCTCCTGCGGGCGTTCTTGCTGAGTACCTCGGGTTGATTCCCCAGCCAACATTCTATGTGGAGACGGTCTGTTCATCAAGCAGCACGGGCGTAAAAATCGGGTACGGGCTCATTAAATCTGGCCTCCATGATATTGTGGTGGTCCTTGGGTTCCAGAAGATGTCTGAGATTACGTCAGCAGAATCTCAGGAACGAATGGGCCGCGGTGCAGATATCCAGTGGGAGGCTCCTTTTGGAACCATGATGCCTGCCTACTATGCCCTGTATGCCCAGGCATATATGGCAAAGAATGGTCTCACCCACGATGACCTTATGAACGTGAGGGTAAAGGCTGCTACCTACGGTCAGATTAATGAGAGGGCTGTTTACAGAAAGGGTGTGAAACCAGAAGATTTTGATCCGAAGAACCCGGAAGCAAAGATGGCAGCTCCTGTTGCATGGCCTCTGCGAGTGGGTGACTGTTGTGCAAACGCAGATGGCAGTTCATGCATCATTCTTGCAAGCAAGAAGAAGGTGAAAGAACTGGGTATTAAGAAACCTGTCTATATCCTCGGTGTGGGTGCAGCATCAGAAGCAGTCAATATGGCTGCAAGACCTGATTTCTCACAGGGAATCAAGGTGGCAAAGATTGCAGCTGATGTTGCGTACAAAATGGCAGGCGTTGGTCCTGATGATATTGATGTGGCTGAAGTCCATGATTGTTTTACCATTGCTGAGATTATGGCATATGAAGCCCTCGGTTTTGCACCTGTGGGAGAAGGAAAACAGCTCATCAGGGAAAAGGCAACGTATAAAGAGGGCAAGATACCCGTGAATGTTGATGGCGGACTCCTGTCCAAGGGGCATCCTATCGGTGCAACCGGTGGTTCCCAGATTCGTACAATTGTGCTCCAGCTTAGAGGAGAGGCAGGACCCATGCAGGTAAAGAACCCAAAGATCGGGCTTGTTCATAATATTGGTGGCGTTGGACTCTATGGTAATGTAACAATTTTCGGGAGGTGACCAATGGGATTTGAAAAATTTGGAAGAAAAAGTTTTACGGCTATGACAAAGACAGCTAAGTTTGTAGATTTTTTAGCTGAAGGCAAGATTAATGGTACAGTATGTAAAAAGTGTGGCACAAAATATTTTCCTCCACGGGCAGATTGCGCCGCGTGCTTCTCAAAAGAGATGGACTGGTTTGAGATGCCCAAGAAGGGCACTCTCGAAACATTTACCACTGCCATGTATGCGCCCTTTGGTTTTGAGGCAGACCCACCCTATACCATGGGTGTTGTTGATTTTGGCGGAGGATTGAAGCTCTTTGCCCGGCTGGCAAAAGATATAAAACCTGAAGAGGTCAGGGTGGGCATGGATGTCACAATACGAACATTAACGTATGATGACGGACAACTCTCCTTTGAGATTACCAGGGCATAAATGCCTTCAAGAGATTGATATAGGCTGTACAAGAATCAACGGGCTGCCTTCGGGCAGCCCGTTTTTATTGCTCCTTTATGTCTTCGCACAGTATCTCATCAGGGAGTTCATTAATATCACCGGGTGTTATGGGATAATGGTGTGCAAGCAGGTCTCCTAACTCTTTCATGGCATTGATCAATGCATCTGCTGCACGACCTTCTCTCACTCCCTGTGAAATAATGTTTGCAAACCCGTTGAGTGTTTCCTGGTCTATCTTCTCGTATATACCCTTGTCAGCAAGGACCCAGACCGTCCGTTCAAGGAGGGAAAGAAAAAAGAGTACCCCTGTATTCGCTCGTGTTTTATAAAGCCCCTTTTCAAAAAATGCCCGTACTGCCCGTTCGTGTACCGCCTGCTCCTTCCGCTTTCTGCCTACAAAAACAATTTTCAGAACAGGTATATTTTTAAACACAAGGAGTGAAGGAAAAAAGAGTATAAAGGCAAGGGGAATAAAAAACCACATGGATGAGTGGAAAACAAGGGCAGTGATAATAGCGGACATAAGACTGCCAGTACATATGGCACCAAGGATTTCTGCCTCACGGTATTGACTGCTGTGGTCAACAACCATGACTGCAATTTCGCCAACAGTGCGGCACTCCATAGCCTTCGTAGTCTGTACAATCCTTTCTCTCTCTTCGTCAGTGAAAAACCTGTTTGCCCGTGCATACATGTTCATCACCAATTTCCTGAGGCGCCTCCGCCTCCGAAGCCTCCGCCACCACCACTGAACCCGCCACCAAAACCGCCTGAGCTATGACCTCCCGAGCCCCACGAACCGCCACCCCAGTATACTCCACCTCTATGTCCACCAAAAAGGGGTACAACTATACCCATGACGAGACCGACAATTGAGAAAAAAATAAGAACACTCAGTGGTATTGATCCAACAATCATATAAACAATAAGAGGGAATCCGATTGCACCGGCCATGGCCCCTACAATTCGGGAGATTCTTCCCAGTACAAAAAGGGCAATGCCACCGAATATGAGAAGAGTGGGTATGGCCTGATGAGCAGGTTTTTGCGCCTTTCTGACTTTATCATCAACCTTAAATTCACCCCGTGTTGCATCAATGAGCGATGAGACGCCTGCAATAAAACCTGCGTCAAAATCACCCCGCTTGAAGAGAGGCCGTACCACAAAGTCAATAACCCTGCCTGCCATTAAATCTGTGAGTCTCCCCTCTAACCCCCGACCCACTTCTATTCGTATCTTTCTCTCTTCACGGGCAACAAGAAGGATAATACCATTGTCCTTGCCCTTCTGCCCTATCTTCCATGTTTCAGCAACCTTCATAGAAAATTCTTCAAGCACCTCGCCTTTCAGGGATGGTATGGTAAGAATAACAATCTGGGTTGAGTCAGACTTCTCAAAGGACTTAAGTTCTGCCTCAAGCTTCGTGCGTACGCGAGGGGAGATCATGTTTGCATAGTCATTCACATAACCTCTAAGAGGAGGCACATCCAGTGCATCAGAATGGGAAATGGGAAATGTTAAATGAAAAATGTTAAATGGGAAAAGGAGAAAACAAGATAACAATAAAAAGGAAAGAAAGCTCGCTTTCCTCCATCTGCCCCCATGTTTCACAATTCTTAACTTTTTACTTTTCACTTTTTACTTTTCACTCTCAGAACTTTACCTGCGGTGCCTTTTCTGTTCCTGCTTCTGCCTTGAATGGTTCTTTTGGTTTAAGGTGGAGCAATACACTATTCGTAATATTATTCGGGAATATACGTATGGAGGTATTAAACTCCTGGACTGCTCTATTATACCGTGTTCGGGCAACATTGATTCTATTCTCCGTACCTTCCAACTGGTGCTGTAAATCCCTGAAGTTCTGGTTTGCCTTGAGGTCAGGATACCGTTCCACCACAACAAGAAGCCGTGCAAGTGCACTTGATAGGTTGCCCTGCGCTTGCTGGAACTGGGCTATGGCTTGGGGATTGTCGAGCATGTCCTTGGTAACCTGGAGGCTTCCTACCTTTGCCCGTGCCTCTGTCACAGCCTGAAGCGTCTCCCGTTCATGTTTTGCATAAGCCTTAACAACTTCAACAAGATTGGGTATAAGGTCATTTCTTCTCTGGTACGCTGCCTCCACATCTGCCCACGCAGCCTTTACTGCTTCCTCATTTGCCTGCATTGTATTGTAACCGCACCCTGTAAGTGTCAAAAGTGCAAGAAAGAGCACACACCACAATACTTTCTTCTCCATTCCAACCTCCTCATTGTGAAAGAATATATCCTGCAGTTTTCTATTTTGAAAATTTTAACATCTTTAGGACAAGAGTTAAAGTATTATTCTTTTTCCCTGTTCCCCATTGACCTTTCTGGACCTTGCGTGATAGAACCTTTGTAAAAAATGGAGGCATATCTATGGACGACGCAATACGAAAAAGAACACAGGAGACTGCACAAAAGCTCTTCGGCAAGGGTATTAAGATGGATCCCCCCTATCGCATGTGGAAGGAATTTGACAGAGACCTTGCCAATGACCTTTCCATGTTTATTACGGGCAATCTCTATTCACGCACGGTCTTAACATTACCGGAGCGACAGATGGTTGCCTGTGCCATGCTTGCAGCCCTCGGTGCAGAGGATGAGTTAAAACTCCATGTCAATGCAGCGCTCAATGTAGGGTGTGAGGCAAAAAAACTTGCCGAGGTCTTTTTCCAGCTTGCACCCTATGGTGGAATGCCCAGGGTTAACAAAGCACTCGAGGTTTTAAGGGATGTGCTCAAAGAAAGAGGAGAGTGGGAAAAATAAAAGACACGCTACTATTGCAATGGAGAACATGGTATAACTATTATACAGAATAAATGAATTTCTCAGCGCAATGAGCCCATTGAAGATAAAGACGCAGTCCTTAAAAAAGAAAACCAAAGAACAACTCATTGCCGCCCTCATGAGGGCAGATAAAAAGATTGAACGACTTCAGGCATCACAAAGGAAGAGCAAAGAATCACAAAAAACACTCGAAAAGCTTGCCTATGACCTTAAAGAGCGTGTAAAAGAACTCAACTGTCTCTATACCATATCACGTATTATTGAGAAAAAAACCCTTTCCCTTACAGAAACACTGCAGGAGATAGTGAATATCATCCCTTCTGCATGGCAGTATCCTGAGATAACCTGCGGTAGAATAGTAGTTCAGAATCATACAGTTACAACGAAGAACTTTCAGGAAACCATATGGAAACAATCCCAGGACATCACAGCAAATGGAAGTGTCGTGGGTTTTATAGAGGTTTACTACCTTACTGATAAGCCTGAGAGAGATGAGGGACCTTTTCTGAAGGAAGAGCGAAGTCTTCTCAATGTTATTGCGGAACGCATAGGAAAGATTATTGAACGTCAAAAGGCCGAAGAAGCACTTCGGTTGAGCGAAGTAAGGAATACAGCATTACTCAATGCCGTGCCTGATTTGATGTTTCAGATTGACTGTAATGGTACCATAGTGGCCTTCCATGAAGGGAGTTTCTCGCAACTCCGCCATTTCAGGGAAGGTTTTATAGGGAAGAATATATATGTCATAGCAGATGAAAAAAAATATTTATCCCGTCGCATCATTGATAAGGTAATGGCATATGTAAAAACAACACTTTCAACAGGGAGAATTCAGGTGTTTGAACAGCATGTCCCGTTTGATGGTAGGGGACGGGATTTTGAAGTGCGGATGGTTGTGAGCAATGAGAATGAAGTCCTGGGAATGGTACGGGATGTAACGTTTCATAGACGCCTCGAGAGAGAAATTCTTGAAATAAGCGGAAGGGAACAGAGAAGGATTGGACAGGACCTCCATGACAGTCTCTGTCAGCATCTTGCAGGCATTGGTTTTCTTGGCAAAGTCTTAGAGAAAAAATTGACGGAAGGAATACCTATAGAACCCTCTGATGCGAGAGAAATTGTCAATTTAATAGACCAGGCGATTACCCTTACCCGGGGCTTTGCTCGAGGGTTAAACCCGGTAAGGCTTGAGGCAGATGGTTTTATGCATGCCCTCACCGAACTTGCATCAAACGCAGAAAAACTTTTCGGTATTTCATGTACAGTAGAATACAACAAGCCACTATTAATTTATGATGATGCTACCTCCACACACCTCTACAGGATTGTTCAGGAAGCCCTTAACAATGCCATCAAACACGGGAAGGCTGACAGGGTTACTATTTCTCTCACCGGAGATAACACCGTTACTATGCTGATGATAAAAGATAATGGCATTGGATTTACGAAATCACACAATCAGGGAAGGGGCATGGGGTTGAACATTATGCGCTACAGGGCTTCTATGATCGGTGCCTCCCTGGAGATTAAGGATTGCGAAGACAGAGGTACTATGGTAGTCTGTTCCTTTCAGAATAAATATGATACAAAGATGCAGTAGCGTGTTATGGAACTGACAAAAACACAACCGCGAGAAATACGGAAAAAGAAAATCCTGATTGTTGATGACCATCCTATACTCCGCAAGGGTCTCACATTATTCATCAATCAGGAGCCTGACCTTGTTGTAGCAGGAGAGGCTGAAGATGCACATCATGCCCTTGAAATGATCGATGCTCTGAAACCTGATATGGTAATAGTTGATATTTCGCTCCCTGGTATAGATGGCATAGAACTGATAAAAACAATAAAAATGAGATACCATAATATACCGACCCTTGTTGTATCAATGCATGATGAATCTCTCTTTGCCGAGCGGGCTATTCGTGCTGGTGCACGGGGTTATATTATGAAACAGGAGGCAGTTGAGGATGTGCTCGTGGCAATTCGACGGGTTCTGAATGGAGAGATTTTTGTAAGCAACAAAATTGCAACAAGAATACTTGAAAAATTTGTTGACGCTGACACGGGCAGGGTTGCCTCCTTCATTGAACTTCTGAGTAACAGGGAGCTGACGGTCTTTCAAATGATAGGACAGGGTTTTGGAACTCGCCAGATAGCAGAAAAACTTCATGTGAGTGTTAAAACAGTCGAATCATACCGGGCCCATATTAAAGAAAAATTGAAACTTAATAATGCCACAGACCTTTTAAAGTACGCCATACAGTGGGTACAGAATAAATCCTGATAGATTACACATTATAGTGTTGTGGGTTTTTCTATCCTGTATTATAAAAGCCATTTATATTAATATGTTATACAATAATATAGTATATTCCCCTATATAATATTAGTACTTTCCCCTATATATAAAATATCCTTCACCTGATTGTAAAATCTATTTGTTTCGTATTTTATTATACAGGCTTTTCCTCATATAGAAAGTCATTTATTTCGGGAGGGTTGATAATGGACAGAAAGCTTGTGGTAATAAAGCAAGGACATGTTGGTAAGGAGGGTGAGGAGCTTATTAAGAGCCTCTCCCGGTTGCATGGATGGCAACTTGAAACAATCGAGCTTTCAAAGGATGAGCCCCTCCCTAAAAGCCTGGATGACATTAAAGGGCTGATTATTCTTGGAGGACCTATAAACATCCATGAGCAGTATACAAACCCGTATATGAAAGTTTACTTTACTCCATAATATAAAACCCTGCTACTACTATTATAGCCCGTTGGGTAAATTCTTTACAAGGAGGCATTCAATGTCAGTTATCAGTGATGTTATTGAAAAGGTAAAAGAGCGTGACCCGAATGAATTTGAATTCCATCAGGCTGTGGAAGAAGTACTCCGGTCTCTGGAGCCAACGGTTCAGAGACATCCTGAATTTGTCAAAGCAAAAATATATGACCGCATTGTCGAGCCGGACAGAACAATTATTTTTCGCGTTCCGTGGGTTGATGATAGAGGTAAAGTTCATGTGAACAGGGGATTCAGGGTGCAGTTTAATAATGCCATCGGACCATATAAGGGTGGTATCCGCTTTCATCCTTCTGTCAACCTTGGCATAATGAAATTCCTCGGTTTTGAACAGATATTCAAGAATTCCCTTACTACTCTTGCCATGGGGGGAGCCAAGGGTGGCTCTGATTTTGACCCCAAAGGTAAATCAGAGAGTGAAGTCATGCGATTCTGCCAGGCATTTGTAAGAGAACTTTTCCGACATATCGGTGCTGATATTGATGTTCCTGCAGGGGATATTGGTGTGGGTGCACGAGAGATAGGATACATGTACGGATATTATAAAAAAATTATGAATGAACATACCGGGGTCTTTACTGGAAAACATCTTGCCTATGGAGGAAGTCTCATTCGACCTGAAGCAACTGGGTATGGAACTGTTTATTTTGCTGCAGAAATGCTTGCCACACGAGGGCTCGATTTCAAAGGGAAGAATGTTGCAATCAGTGGCTCAGGAAATGTGGCACAGTATGCTGTGGAAAAGGTGAATGAACTGGGTGGCAGGGTCATTACACTCTGCGATTCAAGCTCAACGATTGTAGACGAAGAAGGAATCTGTGGTGACAAATGTGAGTTTGTGAAGGAACTCAAAAATGTGCGGAGGGGACGTATCAGTGAATACGCAGATAAGTATTCTGGTGCTGTCTGCTATATTGGGGATAGCGTGTGGGATGTAATAAAGGAACAGGGTATCAAGGTTGATGTTGCCCTACCCTGTGCAACGCAGAATGAAATAGACGGAACTCATGCACAGGCACTTGTCAATAACGGATGTATGTGCGTTGCCGAAGGTGCCAATATGCCATCAACACCGGAGGCAGTAAAAATTTTTCAGGAAAATAATGTACTCTTTGGTCCTGGCAAGGCTGCGAATGCAGGGGGTGTTGCAACGTCAGGGCTTGAGATGTCGCAAAATAGCATGCGGCTCTCATGGACACGGGAAGAGGTTGACAGGCGGCTTTTGCAGATAATGAAAAATATACACAGGGCATGTCTCGATGCAGCAGAGCGCTACGGAAGTACAGGTGATTACGTTACCGGTGCCAACATCGCAGGGTTCATCAAGGTTGCCCAGGCAATGCTCGCCTATGGGGTAGTATAACTACAGGCATAGAAGAAACATTTCATATGAATAGAATCATGCTTTCCATTCTTAAGATACTCAATACACATCAGGGATCCATGCATTCGATTCATATTACAAGGGAACTCGAGAAACAGGGGCTCAAACTTTCGGAAAGGACTGTACGTTATTATCTTAAACAACTCGATGGGCATGGATATACAGAGTGTGCAACAAAAAGGGGAAGGCAAATTACTAAAAAAGGAAAGGATGAACTGGCATCCAACTCCGCAACGGAACGGGTTGGTTTTATCATCGATGCAATGAATAACCTCTCGTTCCTCACCACTTTCAATCCCGATACATTACGAGGAACAGTTATTCTCAACGTTACTTTTGTTGAGGAAGAAGCAATTCATGATGCTATCAAACTCCTCCAGATAACCCTCAATTCTCCCTATGCAATCAGCAACAGGGTTATCATACAAAAGGCAGGTGGATATGTAGGTCATATCCGCGTACCTGATGGTGTATACTGTGTTGGAACCGTATGCAGTATTACCCTCAATGCCATATTTCTCAAAGCAGGGATTCCTGTTCGTTCTAAATTTGGAGGCATTGTCGAGGTCATTGATCAAACACCATCTCGTTTTCTCTCCCTCATCAGCTATCACCATTCTTCGGTCCCTCCCCTTGAGCTTTTTATGAAGAGCAGATTGACCGATGTACTTGGGGTACTCAATACAGGGACAGGGAAAATTCTTGGAAGTCTTCGTGAAATACCGGGAGTGAGTATCACCAATGCAAAACGGTTGAGTGAAAAGATAGCTGAAAAAGGTTTTGGTGGCATCATCCTTTTTGGTCAGCCGGGTAGACCTGTCCTTGACATCCCTGTTACATCAGACATGGTGGGTATTGTTGTCCTCGGGGGACTGAATCCTGTCGCTGCCTTTGAAGAGGCACAGATTCCAACAAAGACCCGTGCTATGGCGACACTCGTGGACTATCTGGAATTAACCCCCGTAGAGATGTATGATACGTTCACCGGTCTGATCCATACTCATCGCACTACTCATAGCGCAGGCGCTCGTCAGTGTGCTCTGGACTGAAACAGAGTACCTTCTGAGATACAATATCTGCCATGAGGCAGAGCGGTGTTTCTAAAAAATCATACACCTTCACAGTATGTTCGTATTGTGCGCTTTCTGGAAGGAGATTTGTGAGCACGTTTGTGAAACTCCCGTATACATGCTTATTGAATGTCCCGGGGTCTTTATCAGGATAGAGCGCTACATAAAAAATATCTGATTCAACAAGATCCTGAAAAAAGTGAGTTCCAAAAGAAAGTTCGGGCATTACCCCTCCTTTTGCATACGCAATTTCGACTATGGCGGTCATACGGTGGATCTCAAAAAACCTCACAGGAACACCAAGAGAAGGTGTGGTTGTTCCCCATCTTCCAGGACCCATGAGAAGGACTGAAAGCGTTTTCCTATCCGGTATCAACTTGTTGAGCTTTCCTATGAGTCGAGCTACATCGTATTTTTCTGACAGCGAGAGTTCCATATATCGTTCTGGATCCACATATATGATGCGCTGTATTGGTTGTACAAAGCTTGAACCCATAAAATTACCCGACGTTCGAAAGAGAATACGATTGCTATCAATATGCACGGGAATTTTTATCTTCTTTCCATTGCCTCGGGTTTGCAGCGGTCGGCACTGGAGAAGATTAATCTGAAAACCACTGTCCTCGGTAAAGTTTACTGTAAATTCAATATCTACAGGATAATCATAGGCTTTTTCTAATCGCTTGAGCATTTTCTGCATAATTTCTGGAAAAGTACTCTCCATAAGAAAAGGCGAGAACGTGAAAATCCATATATCTGTATCTTGTTTACCTTCTATCCTCCTCTGTTCGTTCATTTCGTAATCTTTTACTGCTATAACATCGAGATTCATTTTTATCTCGTCTTTTACAATTTCGGATATCGGTATTGTCTGAAACTCATTTGTCTTTATATTAAGGACATCCACCTCGTGCTGGGAGTACTTTCTCGCATCGTCAATGTCACCGTAGGGCTGGAGATATGGTTTATCAAGCGCCACAATTCTCGGATAATCCCTTTCCGCTCTGTTTACTGCATGGGTGCCCAATCCGACCACCAGTCGCAGCATCCCTGCTTTCGGATCCATGTCCTTTGTCCAGACAAATGTATTATACGAAATACCAACTCCGGCAATATCAGGAAAGAAAAAATAGTGCCTGTAAGACCCCGAGACTCTTTGGACAAGGAGCGCCATCTGTTCATCCTGCTGATCAAGTCCCCTTTCACGTCGATATGTAAGGGCATCTTCATTCATGGTACTCGCAAAAATGCGGCGCACTGATTCTGAAAATTTTTTATACCGTTGATCGGGTGTTCCCTGGTTTGGTAAAAAAATGCTCTCGTATTTTCCAGCAAAAGCATTACCAAAAGCATCCTCAAGGAGACTACTTGAACGGACAATGATGGGTGACTGGCCGAAATGTTCTATGACCTGCCAGAACTGTTCTTCAATTTCATCAGGAAATGTCCCTTCACTCATCTGTTCTCTCAATATGCGGGCGACTTCAAAATATCCTTCCTTTGTTTTTTGCTGCATCCGCAGTTTCCACCACCCGTTTTCAACCAAATAGGTATAAAAGATATCCGATCCAATAAAAAAAGAATCATGGGGTTCAAGATAGGGCTGCCAGTTAAAGGATGCATCTCTGGATAGTATTTTTCGAGCAAGGAGCATGCCTGCTGCTTTACCTCCAATATATCCTGTACCGATAAGACGCGACTTTATAAAGAGAAGGTCTTCAAGAAAAAAATGCTTTTTAACAAGATTGAGCATTCTTTTCTCCCTGCCTATCATAATTTCACAAAGATGGGCGAGCAATTCATCCTTCTCTTCCTGATGTTCGTCTGTTTGAAGCAGCTCCTCTATTCGGAAAAAAAGCCTATCCCAGTAATCAATATTTCTTCTGCTATGCTCAACGCCTTTCTTCGAGATGTATTTAAGCAGAAAAGCTGCATCAGCACTCCGTGTAAGGGGAGTAAACTGGTTATTTTTTTTAACATAAGGAAGAAACATTTCCGGTGAATACCGGCCTTTCACTTTTAATGGGTGAATATAGATATTTTCTCCTGTGTTGTATACATCGATGAGAACCTGTGTTGTTTCACGGATTCTTGCTATGGTTCTAAAGGAGTGGCTATGACGGATGAGGGCAAAATATGCTACGGTTTTCAATTGAAAGAGGTAAGGACATACAACAACAAAAAAATTTCCCACCATCAGGTCTGTTGCCCAGGCTGAAAGAAGATCAGACAGGCAGTCAAACACATAAAATGCTCCTTCACCTTCTTGTGTGATGAGGGTATGAACTTCTGTGGAAAACGATTCAAAACCACTTCGTGCATTGAGCACATGCATGGTCGTGACATCTTTCTTATCCACAATTGGTTCATGCTGTGCAAACCTTACATATACAACCTTCCTCTTATCGTGTAGTGCCTGTTCCACAAACGGTTTGACAAATAACCGATAGTCTTCCACATTGTCAACCTGCCAAACGACATTATCCCCGCTCCTCAAGCCATCAATGATGGTATCAAAACCATCAAGCCCGGTACTTATACGACTCAATGCAGACGCCATTTACTGGTTCCTCTCCATGTCTGTAATGATGCGTTCCCTGAGCAGGGTATACCGTTTTTGAGGGGTATCATTCTTAATAGCAATAGCAAGCGCCTTGTGCGTGCCAATAAGTATGGCAAGCTTCTTGCCACGGGTAAGGGCGGTATAGAGAAGGTTTCTCTGTAAAAGCATATAATGCTGCGTGAGAATGGGTATAATAACTACCGGATATTCGCTCCCCTGGGATTTGTGGATTGATATGGCATAGGCAAGGACAATCTCATCCAGTTCAGAAAAATCATAGGTTACAATGCGTCCATCATAATTGACCTTCAGTTCCTGTAGTTCTCTATCGATCTCTACTATTCTGCCTGTATCACCGTTATACACATCCTTATCATAATTATTGCGTATCTGCATCACCTTATCTCCAACCCGCATATGTTTTGTTCCACGGAGTGGTTCTTCCTGAGAGGGATTTAATGTCTTCTGGAGAATCAGATTCAGGTTTGTAACACCCACCACACCCCTGTGCATGGGTGTTAGTACCTGTATATCATCTACAGGATCATATCCATACCGCTCGGGCATTTCCTTCGTACACAGGGTAATCACTTTATGTACCACTGTCTCCGGGTCATGAATGGGGAAGAAAAAGCAGTCCTGGCTGTGTACTGTATCCGCTTTAAAAATCGGCATCTGTCCATTGTTGATTCTGTGGGCATTGATAACAATCATACTGTGTGTTGATTGTCTGAAGATTTCATTGAGTCTCACTGTGGGGAGTACACCAGATGCTATCATATCCCTGAGTACAGTACCGGGACCTACAGAGGGAAGCTGATCCACATCGCCAACAAAAACAACGGTGGCGCCATCAGGAATTGCTTTGAGAAAATGGTGCATGAGCATAATGTCCACCATAGATACTTCATCAACAATAACGATATCTGCGTCAAGAGGATTCTCCTCATTTTTTTTAAATACTGCGTCCTGACCTGGTCTATATTCAAGAAGCCGGTGTATGGTCTTTGCCTCATACCCTGTTGCTTCAGTGATCCTCTTCGCTGCTCTTCCCGTTGGTGCTGTGAGAAGTATCCTGTGGCCTAACGTTTTGTGAACCTGGATAATGCCGTTTATAATGGTTGTCTTGCCAGTACCTGGTCCTCCAGTAATAATGACTACCCTGTGGTCAATGGAGGCTCCCACTGCATCCTTCTGCTTCTTAGAAAACTGTATGGAAAGACGCACTTCCACTGATGCCAATATGTCATCCATGCTCACAAGGTTCATCTGTTTCGGGCTCTTTGCAAGGCGCTGTAAACTCTGTGCAACAGCCACTTCGCTCACATACATGGAAGAAAGATAAACAGCCGTGACTTCCTTCCTCTTTTCCACGACAATACGACCATCAGATATGAGGGTCTTGAGTGGCCCGGGAATCTTCTCCTCACCAATCTTCAGTAAATCAGAACAGGATCTCATGAGAAGGTCTTCAGGATAGAAGAGATGGCCTTCATCAGCACACATCTGGAGCATATGGAGAATACCCGCCTCTATGCGTTGTGGCGAGTCTTTTTCAATACCCAATTTTTCTGCAATACGGTCTGCAGTAATGAATCCTATACCAAATATATCAATAGCCAGACGGTAGGGGTTCTCCTGAATTACCGTGATGGCATCCCGTCCGTAGGTCTTATAAATCTTTACCCCATAGGCAGGACTTACACCATGACCCTGAAGAAAAATCATCACATCACGTATATCTTGCTGTTCAGCCCAGGCATGTTTGATCATCTCAATCCGTTTTTCACCAATGCCCGGTACTTCGTGAAGCCTATCTATATCCTTTTCTATGATGTGTACTATGTCAGTTCCAAATTGGTTCACAAGTCGCTGCGCCATAACCGGCCCTATCCCTTTTATCATCCCAGACCCGAGATACTTTTCTATGCCTTTTGTTGTGGCTGGAATAACAGATGTGTAGGTAACAACCTTGAATTGCTCGCCATACCGCGGGTGGTTGTCCCAGTAACCACTCAATCGCAATTCTTCACCCGGTATAATGGCAAACAATGTTCCCACAATCGTAATCGGTTTTGGTCTCTCCTTGATTTTTACCTTTGCAATGGTGTAGTGATTTTCATCATTGTGGTAGGTAATCCGTTCAATCTGACCCTGGATTTCAATATATCTATCAGGTTTTTTCATCTCCTTACATAGTATATTAACTTCGCAGAAAGAGCAAACACCCAGAGGTGCTATGGAAAAATATTGTCATTTTTCTGTCCTTACGCTATGATACTATAAAGAGGTATTGTCAGGTATGCAGTTAGGTGTCCTGATCGTCGATGATGAGGATGGGATAAGAAGGTCTCTCACACGAATACTCAAAGAGGAAGGATATGCAGTTCAGAGTGCACCTGACGGTGAAGAAGCAGTAAAAAAATTTCAGCAAGACCCCCATAGTTTTGACATTGTTATCTGTGACCTCATCATGCCTGGCCTTGATGGTATTAAGACCATAGAGGAGATAAACAAGATCCATCAGGAGGTGACAAAAATCATCCTCACAGGCTACGGCACTCTCGAATATTCCATTAAAGCCATTGATGCAGGTATTGATGGATTTATTACAAAACCCTTTGAGAATAAAGAACTGACATGGAAGGTACGGGAATATTACCTGAAACGAAAGATGAAGCAGTTCATTTCCCCCGATATATTCAACCAGTTGCTTAAGGGGCCTGTGGATCTCCAGCCCAAAGTCTCCTTTATTACCATTCTCTTTTCTGACTTAAGGGGTTTTACTCAACTCTCCTCAAAGATACCTCCGGGCGACCTTGCCACCCTTCTCAACAGGTATTATTTTCACCCTCTCAGTGAAATCGTGATGAAACACAAAGGCACTGTGGATAAGTTTATTGGTGATAGCATTATGGCACTTTTTGGTGCACCCCTCTATCAGGAAAGGCACGAAGATAATGCAGTACGCTGTGCTATTGAGATGGTGGAAACTATTGAAAAGAGTAACCAGGGTCTCCATATGGGCATTGGCATAAGTACAGGCTACGTGGTCACCGGTCTCTTTGGTTCCATAAGTAAAAAGGAGTACACCGCGCTTGGCATGCCAGTCAATGTGGCTGCCCGACTGCAAAAACTTGCTCAATCGGGCGAGATTATTATCTCAGAAGAGACAAAAGCGCGACTTGATACACGCATTCCTTTTAAGAAGGTTGGCACTGTATCATTTGTCACATCGTCCATGCCTGTGGTCTATTATAAATGGGTACGGAATGGTAAGATTTAATGACATTGTAGAAGAGATTCTCAAGTACAATCCCCAGGCAGATGTAAGTATACTCCAGAAAGCCTACGTCTTCTCTGCACAGGCCCATAAGGGGCAGACACGCCTTTCAGGTGAACCCTATCTCCTCCATCCACTGGAAGTAGCATATACGCTGACAAAAATGAACCTCGATATTCCCAGCATTGTTGCAGGACTCCTCCATGATACAGTAGAGGATTCCTATGTCAGTAAAAAAGAAGTGGAAGAACATTTTGGAAAAGAAATTGCTGACCTTGTAGATGGAGTGACAAAAATCAGCAAAATCCCCGTGAAATCAACAGAGGAAGCAAAGGGCGAGAACCTCAGAAAGATGATACTGGCCATGAGCAAGGATATCAGGGTCATTCTCGTAAAACTGGCAGACCGTTTCCACAATATGAAAACCCTTCAGTTTCTCTCCCCTGCACAGCAACAGTATATTGCCAGAGAAACCCTCGACATATACGCACCCCTTGCCCACCGTCTTGGTATCGAATGGCTCAAGGGTGAACTGGAAGATGCTGCCTTTCAATACCTCCACCCTGCTGAATATAAGATGATTAAAGACAAGGTGTCACGGAAGAAGAAGGAGCGGGAAGCATACATTAAAGAGGTACAGGAAATAATTAAAAGTCAACTCGACCGGCATAATCTGAAGGCTGATGTATCTGGACGGGCTAAAAGATTCTACAGCATTTATAAAAAGATGGTACAGGAAGGTCTGAATATTGATGATATTTATGATATCACTGCGTTCAGAATCATTGTTGATTCGGTGAAAGAATGTTATGAGGCACTCGGGTACATCCATGCCATGTTCAAGCCCATCCCTGAAAAGTTCAGCGACTTCATTGCCCTGCCAAAGGCAAACATGTACCAATCCCTTCACACAAAGGTCATTGGTCCATACCGGGAGAAGATGGAAATTCAGATTCGGACCCACGAAATGCACCGCATTGCTGAAGAGGGTATCGCTGCCCACTGGAAATACAAAGAAGGGAAGGTCTTCTCCCCGAAAGAAGATAAGATATTCGCTTGGCTCAGAAAGATTCTTGAGTGGCAGCAGGAACTGAAAGACAATAAAGAGTTCGTGGAAATCTTCAAGATTGACCTTTTCCCTGATGAGGTCTATGTGTTTACACCGAGGGGGGACGTCAAAGAGCTCCCCAAAGGATCCACGCCTGTTGACTTTGCCTATGCAATCCACTCACAACTGGGCCACCGATGTGTGGGGGCGAAAGTAAATGGAAAGCTCGTTCCCCTCCGTCATGTGTTGAACAGTGGTGATACTGTTGAGATACTGACAAACCCCACACACACACCAAGCAAAGACTGGCTGAGCTTTGTCAAAACATCAAAGGCACGAACAAAAATACGGCAATGGATAAAGACGGAACAACGGGCGCGCAGTATTGAACTCGGCAAAGAACTTGTAGAGAAAGAATTGTCACGACACGACATGAGTCTTTCAAAGGTGTTAAAGAGCGGTGACCTTGACAGAATTACAAAGGAATTCAGTTTCGAAACTGCGGATGACCTCTTCGCTGCAGTTGGCTACGGCCTCTATACGTCACAGCAGGTTCTTGGAAAAATCATACCTGAAGAAGAAAAACCAAGTAAACTGAAGTCATTACTCCATACAATCAAGAAAGAAAAGGAAAGTGCCATCAAAATCAAGGGTGTGGATGGTATGGTTGTCCGGTTTGCCCGATGCTGTAACCCCATCCCTGGTGATAAGATTTTTGGTTTTATCACACGGGGCAGAGGATTGACAGTCCATGTCCACGACTGTCCCAATGTATCAACCTTTGATGAACAGCGCAAAATAGAGGTTACATGGGATTTACAGAAAGATTTTACCTATCCTGTACGTTTGAAAGTAATCGGCGGTGACAGGAGGGGCCTCCTCTCAGATATCAGTACAGTCATATCAGCAAACAAAGTCAATATTATCAGTGCCCAGGCAATAACCTATCCTGACCAGACAGCTGCCAGTATCTATGAGATAGAGATTGGCCATATGTCTCAATTACAAAAAGTTATCAAATCCATTCAGAAGGTTAAAGGGGTAAAATCAGTGGAAAGGATACGGGGTACAGCCTGAAAAATATTCTGTGATATTATATAGCTTTCTGGATGGTACCCTTTTTAATACACTTGGTGCAAACCCGGACACGTTTCCGCACACCCTTTTCAATGATGGTCACTGTCTGGAGGTTGGGAAACCACACCTTCTTTGTTTTGTTATGGGCATGACTCACATTGTGGCCTGTCTGCTTGCCTTTGCCACATATTTCGCACACTCTCGCCATCAACGCCTCCACATCCTGTGTTTGAAGAAATGAAGTTTACCCATTAATGGTGTCAATGTCAAGCCAAAATGGTCTTGCGCCATTGACAATGGGTAGTCTTTTCAACTATCCTTAAGCTGTGCATGCGTCATTGTACATTCTCCTCGCATACCTCATTGGGTCCATACCTGTGGGTGTTCTCCTATCGCGACTCAAAGGAGTGGACCCGAGAAAAACCGGCAGTGGCAATATCGGCGCAACCAATGTCATAAGGGCAGCAGGAAAGGCACTGGGTATCCTTACCCTCCTCGGTGATATTGGCAAAGGCTTTTTTCCAACCCTCTTCACCATCTATTACAATGAACCACACCTTCTCGTTGTATCCACAGGCCTGGCAACCTTTCTCGGCCATCTCTTTCCAGTCTATTTGAAATTTAAAGGCGGCAAAGGTGTTGCTACGGCCCTCGGTGTCTATCTTGCCATAAGTCCTCTTGCTATTATTATCAATGCCCTTATCTTTATACTCGTCCTCCTCAAGTGGCGGTATGTATCCGTGGGTTCTCTTGTGGCTGCAGGTTGTATGCCCCTTACACTCTACCTTTTAAACATACCACATCCATATATATACCTCTCCTTTATTATCAGTGGCCTTATCTATATCCGCCATGGAGACAATATCAAACGACTCATCAAAGGCACGGAGCGGAAAATAACATTCTCACGATGAGTGTGTGATGCTCATTGAATGGAAGAAATAGCGATTAGTCCACAATCAGGGGTACGCGCACTTTATTCTTTATGTCCACAAGCCCCCTGTCTGTTATTCTCAAAAACGGGAGCCCGGTAAAGGGTATGGTCTGCATGGTGAGGAATGGCCTTTCGAGGGATGAACCAATGCTCTTTATTTTCTCTTCCAGTTCTTTTGTTTTATCCCGTATCTTTTCCATGGGGCTTAACGAAATAAGGCCATAAAGAGGCATGGGGAATTCATATATTATAGCTCCTTTCTGAGCTATAACAATACCGCCCTGCACTTCCATGAGTCGTCCTACTGCCACTGCCATATCCTGTTCATCACTGCCTATGACAAGGATATTCCCTGTATCCCAGATAAGGGTCGTTGCAATAGCACCTCGCCTGATGCCTGTCCCCTTAATAAAACCTTTTCCAAACCTTTTTTTCTCACCCCTGTGAATAACGGCTATGGGCACTATGTCTTCTTCAAGATTCTTCTCCACAAACCCTTCTCTCACCAGTAGGGTATGTATCTTTTCCCGTGTTATTGTCTGATTGGCAATTTCAATGACCCTCACCTTTACGTCAGAGAATGATGCCTGCACCCGGAAATCATTTTTACTCACGCTGCCTATGCGGAGCGTTCTCGTCATTCGTTTGTTGTATGTAGATTTGGGAAGGTCTTTCATCATGTGTCCATCAGCATAGACCATAGTGCCATTAACCATAACCTTCTCAATTGAGATGGACTCTAAATCCCTGAGAAAGAGTATATCTGCATATCGCATGGGTGCGATGGCGCCAAGATATCGAAGACCATAATAATCTGCAGGATTTATAGTTACCATTTTTATCGCTTCAATGGGTGAAAAACCATACGATATAGCATCTCGTACAACGGAATCCATGTACCCTTCTTCGCAGAGCAGAACGCTGTCGAAGCTATCCGATACAAGCATGACCCTTCTTATATCCACATTCATATCTTTAAGTCCTGAAAGCTCTGCTAACTCTTTTCTTACAAAACCCTGTCGTATCATAACGTATAAACCGAGGCGAAGCTTTTCTAAAGCCTCTTCAGCACTGATTGATTCATGGCATGAAGTAATGCCTGTTACAAGATACTCTATGAGTTTGCTACCCCGTGCGCCTGCACTGTGGCCATCAAGCCTTTTCCTCAAGGAAAGGGCAAGGGCCGCCTGTTTCAATACCCTGTCGTCACCTTCCACCACGCGTGTCCAGTATGCCTCTCCTATGCCAACAAAGTCTTCTCTCTGTAAAAGGTGTGAAAAATCTTTGAACGTAATGCCCCTGCATCCCTCCATACGAGGCAATGGTGGCGTGAGAGGTGGTGCGAGGAAGAAACATCGTACAGGATATCCCTGTGTACTTCTAATAAAGGATAGAACACCATCAATGCCGCATGAACAGGCAACCATAGCACATTCAGTAACCAGACCTGTTGTTCCTCCCCGTAATGCGTAGGGAACGAGTTCGGAAAAAAGATACATACTGTCAAGGTGCGTATGGGCATCAATAAATCCGGGGCTGAGATACATGCCCTCTGCATCAATAACAATAGATGTATCGAAGACCCTGTGCTCATCAGATAGAATTGATGCAATATACCCACCTTTTATAAGGATTATGCGATTATCGTCTATAGAATTGGTAAAGACATTGATGAGTCTTCCATTCCGAATAACAACATCTGGTGGTGTATGGCCCTTGGCCACAGCAAGAAGACTCTGTATCACACCCTGCCCCATAAAAAACCTCCTGAAAAAATATGATCTCTTCTCTATACCGTTACTTTTCCAAAGGAAAGTGGATGGGAAGTACCTTGGTTCTGTAGCCTGTTGCATTGTACACAGCATTGGCAATTGCTGCAAGGATTGCAGAGACATAGCCTTCCCCTACTTCCTTTGTGTGAAAATGATGGTCTTTTGTATATTCTTCTGTAACAACATCAATATACTCATTCTCTACCATCTCAGTTGCAAGAGGCATCTTATATTCAAGAAAAGAGGGGTTGACTGTCAGGCCGTGCTTCATGCGCACAATCTCATTCGTTGCCTGTCCTGCTGCCATGGAGACCTGACCATCAATCTGTCCTTCCACGAGTAACGGATTGATGGGAAATCCACAGTCATGGGCTGTCACTGCTTTTACCACACGAATGTGACCTGTCCGTGTGTCCACCTCAACTTCTGCTACCTGAACATCAAAGGCATAACTATCGCTCCAGGAACCTTTCGCATTCTTCAGACTCGGACCTATGGCTGCGTCTTTCAACCCTCTGAAAAATCCCCGTCCAATGATGGGGTCACCACCATGCTCCCGTATATGACGTGCAATGGCTCTGGCAAAGGGTATGGATTGGTGGGGATCATGCTTCACATAAATGGTTCGTGATTTCACATCAAGGTCCTCTGGCTTCACATTCAGTTCTCTCGATGCTGAATGGAGAAGAAGTTTCTTTGCCTCTTCTGCTGCCTTTTTCACCGCATTACCCGTTACATAGGTGAGGCCACTGATCCATGAACCTATATCAACAGGCGTGGTTTCTGTATCTGCTGCTGCCACCTGAATGTCATCGACAGAAACACCAAATTCTTCTGCTACAATCTGGGCAAGTATGGTCTCTGCTCCCTGGCCAATATCCTGGGCTCCGGTAAGGAGATGTATGGTACCATCGTCATTCAACTGGACAAGGGCTGCTGAGTTGTTCGGATATATGAGAGTTCCTGTAAAGTATGCACTCACACCCATGCCTATGCCGCGTTTGATGTGGTCTGATTCTGATTGTTGTGTATGATTCTTTTTATAGGTTGCTACAAAGTTTGTCCTTGCTGCTGCCATCTGTATACACTCAATGAGCCCTGCATTCTTCACGCTATCTCCATTGGGAAGAATCTCCCCTCTGTGCCGTGCATTCCTGAGTCGCAATTCCACAGGATCAATGGAGAGTTCCTCAGCAATGGCATCCATCTGTGATTCCACTGCAAAGCGTATCTTGGGAGCCCCATGGCCCCTCTGGGGAGCCCGGACAGGATTGTTGGTATACACAGAGTATCCTCTATAATCAAGTGCAGGTATCCGGTAGGGGAGCATGACAAATCCCCAGCACAGGAAAATGCAGACCACACCGCTGCCCCTGTATGCACCACAATCATTGTAACATCGTACCCGCTGACCCAGTATATGACCGTCCCTGTCAACAGCAGTTTCGAGGTCAATTACCATGGGCTGGCTATTGCGGTAGTATGAAAAAATTTCTTCCCGTTCAGCTACAAATTTTACCGGCCTTCCTGTTCTCATAGAAAGGAGGCTTGTGCAGAATTCATGGGAGAAAAGGTCTATCTTGCCACCAAAGGCACCTCCTACCCATGCTTTATGCACATGGATATTATTCGCTGGAATCTTTAAGGTCCTTGAAAGATGCATCCGTTTTCGAAAAACACCCATGCCTGAGGTCCACACGTGCAATGTGCCGCCTGAATCATAGTGGGCTACCGTTGCCTGTGGTTCAAGATAACAGTGGGTACGGAGCGTACCCTCATACCGATCCTTTTTTACAAGGAATGCTTTTGCAAATGCGCCATCCACATCACCGAACACATTTTCACACTGTCCACCGATATTCTTATAAGGCTCTTTCAAATCCGGTATCTCAACAGGATGGATTTCCGGTGCATCGGGTTTCATTGCCTCAAAGAGGTCAAAGACCGCTGGAAGCTCCTCATAGTCAACACGGATAGCATCAAGCGCTTCTAATGCCACATCCTCATCAATGGCAGCAACTGCAGCAACCTCTTCACCAATATACCGGACACGGTCATTGGCTAACACAAACTGGTCTGCAGGATACCGGGGTGTTTCCACAAAACCATGTTTGATGCCCCACGCATCCGTGCCCGTGATAATTGCCTTCACACCTCTGATTTTAAGCGCCTTCGAAATATCAATGTTGAGAATATGGGCATGGGGTAGAGGACTCCTCAATATCTTTGCGCACAACATGCCAGGCAACTGTATATCAACTGTGTATTTCGCTTCTCCTGTTGCTTTTACAGGTCCGTCGATTCGTGGAATCCGTTTACCAATCATTCTATGGTGTATCCTTTACTGTGACGCTCTCTATGGCCTCAACAATCTTGTTGTATCCTGTACATCTGCACAGGTTTCCCTCAAGGGCTTTTTGAATCTCCTGCCTTGATGGAGCAGGGTTTGCTTTGAGAAGGGCAGTGGCTGATAGAATCATGCCCGGCGTACAGAATCCGCACTGGATAGCACCGTGTTCAATAAATGCCTGCTGCAGGGGAGAGAGTATGCCCTGTGGTGCAAGACCCTCAATCGTTGTGATGGCCTTGCCCTCTGCTTCAATGGCAAGGGTCAAGCAGGCAAGCACAGCCCTGTCATCAACGAGGACTGTACAGGCACCGCATTCACCTGTGCCACATGCCTCCTTTGCGCCTGTCAGATGGAGCTTTTCTCTCAAAACATCGAGAAGGGTATCACGGTCTTCAACAGTGACTTCGTAATCTTCATTATTGATGTGCAAAGTAATCAAATATTTTTTCATCCTGGAGCCCTGCCTCTTCTTCTTCATATCGTCTCTTTCCTCTCCCCTCGACCCTGCCCCCTATACCCTGGTATCGCTTCTCTTAACATGTCTTCCACCATAAGCCGGATCATGGTGCGGCGTCGGGAAGCATCTCCTTCAAGGTTGTTCACCGGGTGGGCCTGTCTGTATGCTATATCAGCCACTTCACGTATTAATGGTAAGGTAATGTTTTTATCATGGATGCCTGTATCACTGCCCTGAATAAGGAGTGGCGATGATGCAACTCCGGTAAGACACATGCGGAAGTTCTTGATAATCTCTCCGTCCAGTTTAAGTGCTATGGCAACACCGGCAAGAGGGAAATCCATACCATTCCTCAGACGGTATTTTTTGTATGCTGAAAAGAGGTTTTTTGAAGGAGGAGGAATGCGGATACCCGTGAGCAACCACGGTGTTGTATACTGAAAAGGCATAGCCCCATCGCCTGTAAAAAGTTCCTCTACGTTCACCTCTTTTGTTGTCTCAGGTGAGGCGAGTGTTACCACCCCTCCCAGCACAGAAAGAACCGGTGCAAGGTCTCCCTGGTAGACTGCAAAGCATTTTCTGCTCTTTTCCACTGCATGGCATAGATGTCCGTTCCTCTTAAAGCAGGCTGAAACTGCCTTCCCCCACTGGTAAGACCTGTTATAGTACATGCATCGTGTATTCTGTAAAATGTTTCCACCAGCAGTTGCCATATTGCGAATCTGTGTTGTTGCTACAAGGGATGCTGCATAACTCAGTACTGGGTAGTTTTCTTGTACCACAGGATCTGTAACCAGCGTGGCAAGTTTGACGCCTGCAGCCACATAAAGACCCTTGCTTCTGTCATACCGTATGTTCTCAATACCTTTAATACCGCGAATAGCAATGAGATGTTCTGGTAGAATGAGCCTCTGTTTCATCCTCACAAGGAGGTCTGTGCCTCCTGCAAGAAACGATGCCCCTGTTCCAAAACTTTTCAAAAGTGAAAATATTGTCTTAAGTGATTTCGGGGCGTGGTATGTGCATTGTGGAATGTGCATTTAGATGTATGGTGCCGAAGGCGGGATTTGAACCCGCACGGGTCTCCCCGCCACCCCCTCAAGATGGTGTGTCTGCCAATTCCACCACTTCGGCACTCATTTTTTCTCCGTGGCAGGTGTTGTCTCGCCAGATTGCACTGGCGCTGGTTTTATCAGTATCTCTCTATGGCTGTAAAAATACGCAAGAATCAGGCTCGTGAGCATAAAAACCACCACTGCAATTGTCGTTAATTTTGTCATAAACTTAGAACTGCCAGAGCTTCCAAAGAGTGTCTGGCTTGACCCACCACCAAAGGCTGCACCAATCTCAGAACCTCTTCCTGTCTGTAGAAGGACAATGAGAATAAGGCCAATACAGATTACAATATGAATCACTGCTATTGCTGTCACCATTATCTTTTCTCCGCAACGGTTTTTATTATACCAATAAAACTATCAGCTTTCAAGGAGGCTCCTCCCACGAGCGCTCCATCAATGTCCTCCATGGCAATCAAATCACCAATATTATCGGGTGTCACGCTACCACCGTACAGAATCATGAGGTTATTTGCAACTGATTCACTATACATGGTGCGAATTATTTGCCGTATGAAACTGTGGACAGCTTCTGCTTCCATGGGTGTGGCGTTTTTCCCTGTCCCGATTGCCCACACAGGTTCATAGGCAATAACCACATGTTGTATGTCGGCAATTCCGTAGAGTGCCTTTTTTACCTGTGCAGCCACCACAAACTCTGTAATGCCCTTCTCTCTCTCGCTTTCTGTTTCACCAACACAGACAATGGGGAATAACCCTGAGGAAAGGGCCTTTTTTACTTTCTCGTTCACCTCTTCATCTGTTTCCTTAAAATACTTTCTCCTCTCAGAATGACCGATAATCACATAGGTACAGCCAATATCCTTGAGCATGAGTGGTGATACTTCGCCTGTGTAGGCACCTTTGTCCTGAACATACATGTTTTGTGCAGCAAGGGTAACGTGGGATCCCCTAATGGTTTCATATACAGTCTTCAGTGCTGTAAACGGTGGTGCCAGAACAATGGCACCCCTATCCATTCCCCGTGTTCCATCTTTTACTGATCGTGCAAGGGCTTCTGCTTCGTTCAGCGTTGTATTCATCTTCCAGTTGCCGGCAACCATCCATGTTCTCATTCAATTACCTCCACATTTTTCAAGGGCTTCTATGGCTGGCAATTTCTTTCCTTCCAGAAGTTCGAGAAATGCCCCGCCACCTGTGGATATATACGATATCTTATAGGTCATACCCGCACGGTGTATAGCCACATCCGTATCCCCGCCTCCAACGATTGTGAGTGCATGGGCATTGGCTACAAAGGTAACCATGGCAAAGGTACCCCTGCTGAACGAATCAAGCTCGAACATGCCCATGGGTCCATTCCAGATGATGGTCTTTGCATTCTGCAGTGCTTCAGCAAAGAGTGACGTGGTGGCAGGCCCGATATCAAGACCCATCCATCCCTGTGGTATTTCCTGTATGGTGCATATCTTTGCCTCTGCTGTTGCCTCTGCCTTCTCTGCAATAACACAATCTACAGGCAGGTAGAATTTCACATTTTTCTCTTTTGCCTTATTCATAATATTTTGTGCAAGCTCAAGCATATCCGCTTCGCAGAGGGAATTACCAACCTCATAGCCCAGGGCCTTTAAAAAGGTGAACGCCATACCACCCCCCACAATGAGTTTGTCCACCTTTTCAATGAGCTTTTCAAGAACACCTATCTTGTCTGATACCTTTGCTCCGCCAATGATGGCTACCAGAGGACGGATGGGGTTTCCCATGGCTTTATCAAAATATTCCATTTCATTGCGCATGAGAAAACCTGCAGCACACACAGGAACAATCTCAGTGATGGCTGTATTGGATGCTGCCTTACGATGGGATACAGCAAAGGCATCGTCAATATATACATCCACAAAACGGGCGAGCGCCTGTGCAAACTGGGGGTCGTTCTTCTCTTCTCCGGGATAAAACCTCAAGTTTTCAAGTAGCACCACATCCCCTTCCTGCATGACTCCGACAGCCTTTTCCACTTCATCACCGATACAGTCTTCTACAAAAACCACATCCTTATTCAGAAGTCGCGATAGCCTCTTTGCAACAGGTTTCAACGAAAAGGTAGCAACCTTTTTCCCTTTCGGCCTGCCCATATGGGATGCAACAATGACCTTTGCCCGTTCATCAAGGGCATAGTTGATTGTAGGCAGATGCGCTCTGATTCTCGTATCATCTGTGATGTTGCCATATTCATCCATGGGCACATTGAAATCAACCCTGATAAACACCCTCTTACCTTTTATATCCACCTCATCTATATATTTCATAGCACCACCATCCTCTTACAAATTAAATTACCAATGACCAAAAAAGCAAAGCACAGAGGCACACAATAAAAAGTTCAATATTCTACATTCAATGTTCAACGTGTATCGTCCATCGTGTATCGTGCATCATGTATCGTCCAATCATACTTTTGCCCATCGAACCCTTGAACTCTGCATTTATTCAATCCTTGTAGCCCTTCTCGTTATTTCATAATAAACGAAAGCAGTTCAAACATCCGTGTTGAAAAACCCCACTCATTGTCATACCACGAAAGAACCTTCACCATATTCCCTGCAATAACATTCGTGTTGGCTAAATCAACAATGGAAGAATGGGGATTGCCATTGAAATCGCATGAAACAAGGGGCTCTTCAGAGCAGAAGAGTATGCCTTTCATGGGACCAGCAGCGTATTCCTTAAACTTATTATTTACCTCGTCTTTAGTTGTCTTCTTTGAAAGCGTTACAACGAGATCCACAAGAGACACATTGGGAACAGGCACCCGTATTGCCATACCATCAAGTTTTCCTTTCAACTCAGGAATAACCTCAGAGATTGCCTTTGCTGCACCTGTGGTAGTAGGAATCATGGAGAGTGCTGCAGCCCGTGCCCTTCGTAAATCCCTGTGGGGTTCATCGTGGACCACCTGGTCATTCGTATAGGCATGGATGGTTGTCATGAGTCCATACTCAATGCCAAACTCCTTCTGTAATATTTTGACAATAGGGGCAAGACAGTTTGTGGTACACGACCCCATGGAAATGATATGGTGTTTATTCTTGTCATAGACCTCCTGATTCACACCAAGTACAAAGGTCACATCAGGGTCTTTTGCAGGCGCTGAAATAACAACCTTCTTAGCCCCTCCCTTCATGTGCCTTTCAGCACCAGCCCTATCGGTAAATCGTCCTGTGCTCTCAAGGACCACATCAACGCCAAGGTCCTTCCAGGGAAGATTTTCAGGTTCCCGTATAGCAAATGCCTTTATCTCTTTACCATCGACAATAATGGCGCCGTCTTTTCCTTTCACGTCAGCATTCATAATACCATGGACAGAATCGTACTTTAAAAGATGGGCGAGTGTTCGTGCATCAGTAATATCATTGACTGCCACGAATTCCACATCCTTGCTCTTGAACCCGGCCCTGAATACGAGCCTTCCAATGCGTCCAAAACCATTTATTCCTACCTTGATGGCCATGGTAACCTCCTGTTTTTGTTTTACATACTAATCAAAAGAGTGGTTATTGTCAATCAAATTGTCGTTGAGAATGCTGGATTATGCAGTCTCCCGCTTCATAACAGCAGAGATGCCTTTGAGCACATAGTGAATACCCGATGCCATGGTAAAACACACAGTGCCAAAAAAGAAGAATGTATCATAAACCCGTTCAGATGATCCGAGAACATAGATGATGGTACAAATCTGAAACAGGGTGGCAATCTTCCCGAGCAGAACAGGCTGGGGCTTTATTCTGTATGACAGGGTATAGAGCAGTAGAAAACCAGAACCAATAATGAAATCCCTGAGCAAGACCACATTCATTGTCCAGAGGGGCACAATCCCCTTTAAATAGAGAACAACAAAGGAAGAGACGAGCATGACTTTATCTGCAAGAGGGTCAAGAAATGCTCCAAGGTCAGTCTTTTTACCCATGATCCGTGCAAGAAAACCGTCAAGGAGGTCACTCACACCCTGGGCAATAAAAAGATAGAGGGCAAGCCTGAATTTTTCCTGAATAATAAAAAGAATAAAAATTGAGGTAACGAAAAGACGGAATATAGAAAGCAGGTTGGGTAGATTCATTCCTTGTACAGATTTCTGAATGTGGCGTACTTGTCGAGAAAGGCAAGTTCTATGGTGTCGGTTGGTCCATTTCTCTGTTTTCCAATGATGAGTTCTGCAATGCCCTTATTCTCTTCCTTGTTCTTATTGTAGATTTCATCCCTGTAAATAAAGAGAATCACATCAGCATCCTGTTCAATGGCACCTGACTCACGGAGGTCTGCAAGGCGTGGCCTCTTGTCCTCCCGCTGTTCTACCATTCTATTGAGCTGTGATATGGCAATAACAGGAATATAGAGTTCTTTGGCAAGGGCTTTTAAGAATCGTGAAATCTCTGATATTTCCTGTTCCCTCCGCTCACTCATGCTCGTTCTTCCCCGCATGAGCTGCAGATAATCAATGATAAGGAGTCCCAGACCATGCTCTTTCTTCAATCTCCGTGCCCTTGCCCTGAGTTCAAGTACTCCCATGGAGGGTGAATCATCGATGAAGATGGGTGATTCACTCAACTTGCCTGCTGCCTGCGCCAGCTTGGGCCATTCTGCGCTCGAGAGAGTGCCTGTTCTCAATTTTGTATGTTCTATCTCTGACTCAGCACTCAAGAGTCGTGTGACCAGTTGTTCCTTTGACATCTCAAGAGAAAATATGCCAACGGGAATGGGTGCGTCCTTGCCTGCACTATGGGGGCTTGACACATGCTGTGCAATATTCAGACAGAACGCGGTCTTCCCCATACTCGGCCTTCCTGCCACCACAATAAGATCAGAGGGTTGCAAACCACTGGTCAGCTTATCGAGTTCAGAAAACCCTGTAGGTACACCTGTGACAAACTGCTTCTTCTCATAGAGTTTTTCTATGGTCTTCACATTGTCCATGACAATATCTTTAACTGCAAGGAAGGAGGGCCTGAATTTACTCTCTGACACCTGAAAGATCATCTTCTCTGCTTCATCAATATACCCATCCACATTGGTATCCACATCGTGCGCCTTCTCAATAATCTCTGTGGCAACATTCATGAGATTTCTGAGGAGTGCCTTCTCTTTCACCATCTTTGCATACTGGGTAATGTTTGCTGAACTCGGCATAAGGTCTACAAGGGTATTGAGGTATGTGATGCCACCTATCCCGTCAATGATACCTTTATCCTTTGCCGCACTACTCACGGTAATAATGTCAATGGGTTCATTGCGTTCATAGAGGTCCACCATGATACCAAAGATTTTTCCATGGGCTTCTTTGTAAAAATCATCAGCATCCACAAGGTCAATAACCTTATTGATGGATTCTGAATCTACCAAGAGACCACCGAGGAGTGACTGCTCTGCCTCTAAGTTCTGAGGTGGAACCCGGGATACGCTCTGGAGTCTCTTGTCCCTGTTATCTCGTAATATCCGCGCCATCTATTCTATGTTCTCCACATCAATCTTCAGGGTGGCATCGACACCCTGCTCAAGGTGGATGTTTACAATATGGGCACCGGTTATCTTTATGGGTTCAGCAGTATGTACCGCCTTCCGCTCTATGTCAATGCCGAGACTCTTCTTCACTTCCTCTACAATATCCTTTGCTGTCACAGAGCCAAAGAGTTTGCCATCCACGCCAGCCTTTTTTCTGATGGTGAGTGTTGCTTCTTCAAGTCTCTTCTTTGTCTCTTCAGCAGACTGTATATTCCGCGCCCTCTTGCTCTCCAGGGTTTTTACAATATGTTCAAATCGCTTGATGTTCCCCTCTGTGGCAGGGAGTGCTCGTCCTGACGGTATCAACAGATTCCTTCCAAACCCATCCTTCACGTCCACTATCTGGCCCTTCTTCCCTGTGCCTGCTACATCTTCTGTGAGTATGACCTTCATGAAAACCCCCTACCGTGAGAGTGTTGTAAAGGGAAGAAAAGCAATGTGCCGTGCCATCATAATCGCTTCCTGCAGTTTTCGCTGGTGCTTTGCGCAGGTGCCGGTCATCCGTCTCGGCATAATCTTTCCCCGCTCTGTTATAAAGTGTTTCAGCAGTTTCGGGTCTTTGTAATCTATCACGATATTCGGGTCCTGGCAGAATCTGCATACCCTCTTGCGAACATAGACGCGTTTTTTCTGCGTATCGTGGGTTCGTGTATTTTTTCCTGGTCGTGCCATTTATGCCTCCATCCATTGTATTTTATGCGCCTTCACTGTAAGACCTTTTCCCTTTTTCTTTGTCAGTGTTCCTGCCACCATCACAGTAGTGCCCTCCATGGTGGCAACATCTCTTCCCCTGTGGGGCTCCATGTACAGTACCTCCATAGGAAACGCACCGTCCTCCACCCAGAGAACAAATGTGATAATGCGCTCACCCTGCGGGGTGTACATGACCTCTGGCTTTTTCTGTACAGTACCGCTCACAAACACCCTGTTCATGCAAATTCGCCTTCCAGTTCGTCAAAGACCACATGATCAGGTGCCTTCTCAGGTCCTTTTTCCTTTTCATTCACCCGGACAAAGAGATGCCGCAGAACATTATCAAGACTCCGGTAATACCGATTGAGTCCTGTGACATTCTTCGTATCCATATCAAGCAGAAAGAAGAAATAATGGCCGCGATCCTTTTTCTTGATGGGATAGGCAAGTTTTCTCACTGCCCAGTCATCTTCCTTGATGATGGAGACACCTGCCTTTTCCATGGTGGCTTTTATGCGCCGGAGCAGTTCTTCTTCTTCCTCCTTGGAACAATCTGGATTGATGATAACAACATTTTCGTATCTTCCCACATTACTCTCCTTTCGCTATATCAACGATTGCGCTCTTTAAAACCTTTATTCGAATCTTTTCTGCAACTTCAAGTGTGACCTTATCTTCAGTAATGCCTGTTATGAGTCCGATAATGCCACCTGAAGTTATTACTTTATCACCTTTCTTTAAATTTTCAAGAAATAACTTCTGCTGTTTTGCCCGCTTCTGTTGAGGTCTGATAAGCAAAAAATAAAATACCGCAAACAAAAGTATAAGAGGCAAAAAGCTCATCCACTGGGAACCGCCCTGCTGGGCTGCCCCGCCTTGACTACCCATTGCATACGCTATATTCATCCTGTATCTCACCTCCTTTCCACTGATCTATAAAATTGTTGTAAAAACTCTCGAATGTTCCTTCTGCTATGGCATTCCGTATCTGCTTTACGAGATTTGTATAGAACGAGAGGTTGTGCAATGTGTTGAGGTAGTAGCTTGAGAGCTCATGGGATACAAAGAGGTGTCTGAGATATGCCCGCGAGAAGGTCCTGCATGTGTAACAGGTGCACGTTTCATCGATGGGTTTTGGATCCTTCGTGTACCGCGCATGCTTGATGTTGATTCTGCCGTGAGAGGTAAAGAGGCTTCCATTCCGTGCATGCCGTGTTGGAATCACACAGTCAAACATATCGATACCCCGTCTTACCCCTTCCACAATATCTTCAGGAAAACCAAGCCCCATAAGGTATCGCGGTCTTTCAGAAGGGAGAATATCCATCACCGTATCCACCATCTCCCACATCAAGCTCTTTGGCTCCCCAACACTCAAACCTCCGATAGCATAGCCATCAAAACCAATCTCTATTAAATCATTTGCTGATGCTATTCTCAAGGGTTTATAAAACCCTCCCTGAATAATACCGAACAAAAGGCTTTTTCCATTTTTCCCTGCATCCCTACACCGTCGTGCCCACCGGGTGGTCAGGGCAACAGAGTCTTTTGTATAGTCATAGGATGATGGATAGGGCACGCATTCATCAAGGCACATATGTATATCGGACCCTATATTCTCCTGCACTTCCATGACCCTTTCAGGTGTCAGGAAATGTCTTGTACCGTCTATGTGGGATTGGAAGACAACACCATCCTCTGTGATCTCCCGAAGAACGCCAAGACTGAAGACCTGGTATCCTCCGCTGTCTGTAAGGATTGCGCCATCCCATCCAGAAAGTTTGTGAATGCCACCCATCTCTTTTATGAGTGTATCACCTGGTCTGAGATACAGATGGTAGGCATTGGTGAGTATGATCTGCACCCCCATCTCCTTGAGATCCTTGTGGCTCGTAGCCTTTACAATGCCCTGGGTACCCACAGGCATGAATACAGGTGTCGTGACATCACCATGGCCTGTCCTGATTGTACCGAGCCGTGCATTGCCATCCTGTTTTAAAATCTCTATTGTTTCCATCTTTATTTAATTAGCTTATAGCTCTTAGCCATTAGCTCAAAGTCGAAAGGTCTTGCTATGAGCCATGAACTATGAGCTAATATATGAACATGCTGTCTCCGTAACTGTAGAATCGATAACCCCTTTCCTGTGCTTCACGGTAACAGGTAAATAGAGCATCCCTTCCAGTAAATGCTGCTGCGAGCAAAAGCGGTGTGGATCGGGGTAGATGGAAGTTCGTTATCAAGGCATCAACAACCTGAAACCTGTACCCGGGATAAATAAAAAGATCAGTCCTGCCCTGCAGAGGCGCACCACCATTCCCTGTAAAGACCGTTTCCAGTGTCCGAACAACACTTGTACCGCAGGCAATAACCCTTTTCCCCTCTTCCTTAGCCCTTACAATCACATCCTTTACATGAGGTGCTATATGGTAATACTCCCCAGCCATTTCATGATCTTCAATCCTTTTCTTCTTTATAAGAAGGAACGTTCCAATGCCAATGTGAAGGACAACTGTTACAATATGAATGCCCTGCTGTTTGATGCCTTCCAGTAACTCACGGGTAAAGTGGAAACCTGCAGTGGGTGCTGCAATGGAACCCACCTCCTCAGCATAGACTGTTTGATACCGTTCCATATCCATGTGCCCATTACTTCCCTTTCTCTTAATATACGGAGGAAGGGGCATCTTTCCGTACCTATTTACTACATCATATATATTGCATTCAGAAGGGAAGTGAATGACCCAGGACCCATGGGAATGTACCAGGTGCACTCCTATGTCTCCTATGAATACTTTTAGTTCATGGGCATTCCTTTTTACCCCTCGCACAAGACACTGCCATTGATTGCCATCCCTTTCCTCAATAAGCAGTATATGGACAATGCCGCCCGTCTCCTTGCGTGCCTCAAGCCGTGCGGGAAAGACCTTGCTCTTATTGAGAACGAGCACGTCACCCGGATGAAAATATTCATGGATGTTGTGAAACAACCTGTGCTCTATAGCGCCTTCCCGCCTATTGAATACAAGGAGGCGTGATAACGCCCTCTCCTTTTCAGGGTACTGGGCAATATATTCAATGGGTAAAAAATAATCAAATTCGTTCGTCTCCATGGCACTACTAAAAGAAGCGCTCCCCTTCAGTCTTTCAAATGGTCTAATTGTATAGCAGATAAAAAATATTTTCGCAATATCTTTGAAGGGTTACATAATAATGGCTGACTGAATCATTGCGGTTGAAAGGCATTTCCTTTTCTGGTATGGTATGCCATCTTTTTAGGTACTGAATTGATGAAAAATTTTTTCAATTTCACACGCAAAGGGCTTGAAAAAGAAATCGAATCCTTTGGCAAAGAAAAGTACAGGGCAACGCAACTCTTCCAGTGGGTTTATAAGAAGAATGTGCTCGATGTTACATCCATGACAAACCTCTCAAAAGATGTGAGAAAGATTTTTCATGAAATACTTGACATCCACCTTTTGCCTGTACAAGAGACGCTCCATGGAAAGGATGGCACCATAAAGTTTGGCTTCGTAGCAGATGATGGATATATCATTGAGAGCGTCTTCATTCCTGAAAAGGAACGGAATACGCTCTGTATCTCTTCCCAGATAGGATGCAGGATGGGATGCTCCTTCTGTGTTACAGGGAAAATGGGCTTCATACGGAACCTTACTGTTGCAGAAATCATCGGTCAAATCATGGGGGTAAAACATTACATACAGCATATACCCATCACGAATCTTGTGTTCATGGGAATGGGTGAACCCCTTGATAACCTCGATAATCTTATTCATTCTCTTGACATTATCAAAGACCCGATGGGGCTCGATTTTTCATATCGAAGAATTACTGTCTCGTCTGCTGGCCTGATAGAAGGATTGAAGATGCTGGAACCAAAAAGTGCAGGCATTGCCATCTCCCTCAATGGAGCAGACAATACAACGAGAACTTCGCTCATGCCTATTAACAGACTCTATCCCATTGAAGCAATTGTAGAATACGTAAAATCATTCAAGGGAGCAAAACGGATGCGCGTAACCTTTGAGTATGTTATGCTCAGAGACATAAATGATTCCCTTGAGGATGCGCAACGCCTCTCAGCACTTCTCAAGGGCCTAAGGTGTAAAATAAACCTCATTCCCTATAATGAATCCCCCTACCTTCCGTTCAGAAGACCGGCTGATGCTACGGTTGAGGCATTCCATACATACCTTCTCAATAAAAGATTCACTGCTATTGTGAGGGCATCACGGGGACAGGATGTGTGGGGTGGATGTGGCCAGCTGGGCATGAGGTATGTGGAAAAGGCAGGATATAGGGAAGAGGGATGATTGGACGATTCATGATGCACGATGTATGATGTAAAAAGATTTGTTTTTTATCGTGGATCGTGCATCGTCCATCATGTAGTATGAGCCATGAGCTATGAGCTAAAACAGTTGCCGGTTACCAGAAAAGAAAATGTGCAGGCAGGAGGAATAAAAATATGGACATATTGCCAGTATATAAAAAATCATTCTTCTGCAGCCCCTTGCGGGAGGATGGTCTCAAACTTACGATGGTCTATGAAAATGGGTATATTCTCTGTGATGTTATTGTGGACAATCGCTATGAGGGCTATGAAGATATTGTCCACGGCGGTATGGTTATGGGCATACTCGACACTATGATGTGGTACGCCATTTTTATGGCAACAAAAAAAATAGCCATGACGCGCCATATTGATATGGATTTTTTTAAACCTGTCATGTGCAATAAACTGTACAAAGCAAAGAGTAATTTCTTACGTATTGTGGAGAGGGATATCTATGCCTATGCATCCATAGAGGATGAGAACGGAGAACTCTGTGCTCAGGTAACAGGTCTTTTCAGGGAAGCAAAGGATTTACCGTTGCAGGAATTCATTGACAGGTTGGATTTCAGTCTTACCCCACCAGAAATAAAAGAGTATTTTATGTCAATACTGTAAAAAGGCACAGAGGCACAAAGTGAAACGTTCAATGTTCATCGTGTATCGTGCATCGTGCATCATGAATCGTCCAATCATGACTTTTGCCCCTCTACCCTGCTTTCTTGGCCTACCATACTTTCTATCCTGCTCACAAGCTCTTCAATGCCTTCTTTCTTCACACAGGAGATGGCACAGGCATTGTAGCGGTCTTTTATAGGACCTATAATTCTTCTCTCAATCTTATCAATCTTATTGAATACCATGAGCCGCTTCCTGTCCTGCAATGAGAGCTTGGAGAGGATACGTTCCACTGCCTCAATCTTTTCCTCAAAATCAGGGGCGCTGATATCAATAAGGTGAATAAGAAGATGGGCGTCATTAAGCTCCTCAAGGGTGGCAATGAAGGCCTGGAAAAGAACCTGCGGGAGGTTTCGTATGAATCCCACTGTATCAGTAATAATAATCTCTTTTCGCTCAGGATATTTGATAAGCCGTGTTGTGGGATTCAAGGTGCTGAATGGTTTATCCTCCACCTCCACCCTGCTCTTTGTCAGGAGATTGAGGAGCGTGGATTTGCCTGAATTGGTGTATCCCACAATGGACACAATGGGCAGGTTTGATACGCGCCTCCGTTCCCTCTTCTTGTCCCGCACGGCCCGTACCTCCTCAAGCCGTCTTTCCAGAAAACTGATCTTATCCCGAATTCTCCGTCTGTCCACTTCAAGCTTTGTTTCACCAGGGCCTCTTCCACCGATACCACCTGTCAGTCGTGAGAATGCTGTATGCTTTTCTGCAAGCCTGGGAAGGATATAGCGGAGTTGTGCAAGTTCCACCTGAATCTTTGCCTCATTTGTTGTTGCCCTCCGTGCAAAGATATCAAGAATGAGCTGATTCCTGTCAATCACCTTGAGGTCTGTCATGGTGGAGATATTCTTAATCTGTCCTGGAGAAAGTTCTTCATCAAAGACAAGGACGCCTGCACCTAACTGCTGACTTCGCATGATAATCTCTTCCATCTTTCCTTTGCCTATAAGGTATTTTGGGTGGAGCTCTTTGGGTCTCTGGACAATGGTATCAAGAACCGTGAGTCCTGCTGAGTAGCACAGGTCTTTCAGTTCAGGAATCTGGTCATCCATATTCTTTCGTATACGGGGATGGGCAACACAGACAAGTACGCACTGTTCGTGCGTTGAATCCACCACGTACAGCCGTCCCCGTGCCCTGACAAATTCATTCTCCAGTTCAGTGATGAATTCAATGAAATCCTGTGCAAGATTCTCAACAGCCATGGGTTCAATGAATGCCCATGCCCTTCCTTTCACATTTTCAGGCACGAGATGGGCTATGTGGATTACATCGTTTCCCTCCCCTTCCTGTCTTGTAATGGCAGCCACAAGGTCAAGCTGGAGGAGTGCAAGGTCTGTGAGGTCCTCTTTTGAAAGGAGTTCTCCATTCAGATGGGTATGGATAAAGCGTACACCCCTGAAGCGCGCCCTTCCCACCCTTTCTGTTGACAAAGGCGGGAGATGGATACCTCCCCTGTCACCCACAATCACATATTCAATGACACCCCGTCTGTTTATAACAATGCCTACCTGCCGCATAATCTCACGGGAGATCTGCATGAGTGTCAGTGCCACATCAGGCGTGATGATGGAGGAAGGCTCTATCCGTTTTCTATACAGTTTCAGGAGTCTTCTCTTTATGAGATCATTTAACCCCTGAATATTGCCGTACAGTTCTATGGTCGTCCCCTACAGTTCTATGTTCTTGAGGTTCTCTAAGGTTTTTCCCACCATGAAGCGTATCATGGTAATGGTGCCCACAAAAAGTATAACGCAGGAACCAATAAAACGCATGGTAAGATGGAATGGCGGAGTCGTACCTCTCACAGAGAAAAGGAGCAGCCAGTATGAGGACCACACAAGTATGGCAATGGTAATTCCCGCATAGATAATCATGACGAGCATGGAGACAATACCGCCGAACCCACCGTAGGGATTGGGGGCTTCCCGAAAACTCACATCCTTTGTGCCAAAGAAAAGGGAAATGACCGGTGCTGTAAAGGCAATGAGGATGCTGTATCCAAAAGAAACATAGTAGAGAAAGTCTGGCGGCGCAATGTACTTGTTTGAAAAATAATTGAGGATAAGGGCAAGGAGAAGAATGGGCGGTATATAGAGCATGAGCTTCTTTATGTAGAGTTCCTTCATGCTCACCGGAGAAGAGAGGAGAATCCAGAAGGGTCTCCCTTCCAGCTGAAATGAGGCATATACAAAACGCACGCAGATAGCAGATATGACAAAGGTAAGAAGCCCCATGTTCAGAAAGGTGAGCAGGCTCTCGAGAAAGACTGTGGGTAACGGCGAGCGCTCTTTTGGAAAAAGCTTGAAGTTGTATACATAGACAAAGATGAGGGCGAGGATGAGAAAGACCTGTGACCATTCCTTGGGGTCCCGTTTCAGATTCTTAATCTCTTTGAGAAAGAGGTGCTTTGCCCTCTGGGGAAATACAGAAAAGATTCGTCCCAGTACATCCCGCTTCACCCGTGTGGAGGATGATTTGATATTCGTGTAACATGCCATATAGAAATACTCATGTACCCAGTATGAAATCACAAAGAGGGCACATGCAGTGGAGAGAAAAAGACCCATATCAAGCCAGAATGAAGGATTTTCGCCGCGCGTAAAATAGACAATGGAGGCAACAAAGGGATTCGTGGGAATCAGGGGATGGGTTGGAATGGAAAGGAATCTCATATATTCATAGATATAGGCAAAGCTTTCAGGCCGTGCAAGTTTCTCAATCTGGATAGCCCTGAAGGTTACAACAAGCACAGTGATGAGCATGAGCGAGAGAAAGGAGAACGTATTCTTTATGACCTTTGGCGAAAGGATTCTGCCCAGCACCATGACCATGATAAAGGCAATGCCATGGGGTATCATAATAAAGGGTATGAGAAGGAGGCAGGAAAAAAGAAAGGTAAAGTCAAAGCGGCCTGTTGCAAGGTAGTAGGCAAGAAGTACAGGGATGGAGAAAAAGAGAAAAGCCCAGGATGATTCAAAGAGCGCCTCAATGCTTCTCGTGACATAGACATCTGCGAGCGATACGGGATTGGTGAGTACAAAAGGTAGGTCGTTCTTTGTAAAGAACCATTTGATGATGCTGTTGATATTACTCAGAATGAGAAAGATGAAAAAGATGAAGAAGATCATGGAGAGGAGCTTGATGATGAGAAACTCTCCCACAATCTCAAAGGAATTAAAAAACTTGAATGCCTTGTAAAGAAAAAAGAAGACAAAGACTGACACAAAAAGGAAGAAGACAAGGAAGAAGCTGTACCGCACGATCTCGCGGGTATGGTGCGTGAGGGAATGCGCTGCCATATTAAAACGAAGCTGAAAATAGCGAAGAATATAGCTCATGTCATTCGAACAGCCTGAAGAAAATATTCTCCAGCTTTTCATCCTTTGCATCCTTCAATTCTTCAATCGGTCCTTCTGCAACAAGCTGGCCTTTATTCAAAACACCGACCCTGTGGGAAATCTCCTCCACCACATTGAGCATATGGGTGGATATAAAGACAGTCTTCCCTTCCTCAGCAAGGCGTACAAATATCTCCTTTACCCGCTTCATGCCCCGCGGGTCAAGCCCCACAAGGGGCTCATCCACCACTATAATGGGTGGTTCAGGAAGAAGCGCAATGGCAACAGCAACCCTCTGTTTCATGCCCAACGAGAACCCCTCAATAAGGTCATTCTTGTATTCCAGCATACCCACAAGGTCAAGGAGTTGAGCCTTTTTCCTGTCCACTTCATTCTGTGACATGTCGAAGAGACTCCCCTTGAAATCCATGAGCTCTGAGGGCGTGAGCCGCTCGTAGAGAAAGGGTTCATCAGGGATATAGCCGATGAATTTCTTTGCAATAAGCCCGTCTTTACTCATATCAAAACCATTGATAAAGACACTGCCGCTCGTGGGTCGGATGAGTCCCACAAGCAGTTTGATGGTCGTTGTCTTGCCTGCACCATTTGGACCGATGAGACCGTATATCTCACCTTTTTTTACCTCTATATTCAGGTTATCCAGGGCTTTCACATTACTGTATGATTTACTCAGATTCACACATCGTATCATTGTCGTGCCTCAACAATTTCAATCTTGATATTCTTCAAAAACTGCATAATCTCTATGCCATCGGATATATCACCGATTGCAAGAATAATATGGGTGGCATCAGCAGGAAACTGGCCAAAGGTACTGTCCACAGAGACCCACCTGCCATCAATATATACAAGGTTCCATGCGTGGTAATAAAAATTTCCGTTCGTATATACCATGCCTGAGGCAATGGCACAGGGGATACGGGCTGCCCGTGCAAGGGCAGCAAAGAGCACTGCATGTTCATTACAATCGCCAATCTTCTTTACAAACACGTCCTTTGCAAAGGGGAGGGAAAAGGTGGGACGTTTCTTCACGTTCTTATAGACCCAGACCATCATGGCACGCACCTTCTCCGTGTCATCAATATGGTTCTTTATAAGGCCAGGCACAAAGCCGCGAATGACAATATCATCGCTATTGATAAAGGGCGATGGTGCGAGGAAGCTTTCAGGATTGAGGTGGAGTGACGACAAATCTCCCTTCTGAACGGCTATTATATTTCCACTCACTGTGTTGTACTTCTGTAGTATATCTACGAGTTCCTTTTTTGCATCCACCCTTATCTTCATAAATGATACATTTCTTGCGTTATCCATTCTTCCCACAGTCTCCACTGATGCAAGGAGGTTCGCATCAAAATAGGTATCCGGTTCTTTCTCATCCTTCTCCCGCTCCTTCTGAATGACAAGTCCCACAGGGCTCAATTCCTTGACAATCGTGCCTGTCTCATCAACCCATCCGTGGATTTCAATGCCCTTGAAGAGTGTCTTGATGTGAAAGGCGCGTATCTTCTCCCCTTCTATGGTGATTGTTTCCCAGCCAAGCTGCATCACATCAGCGCTGTAGCCGGTAACTGTGGAAGGGTCAAAGATGGCAATATTGGTCGTCGCATCCTTTGTAAAACCCGATTTCATCATGTAGGGCACAATTGCTGACGGGATAACAGGCCGCTCCTTCATGGGCATACGATATACGTTCTTCTGTTCTCTTGTATTAAGGGTAATGGCAATGCTACTTCCTTCCATTTCACCCTTCACCTGTATGTTCTCTTTGTCTGAATTTATCTGAGCCACAAAGGTTTTCAACCGGAAGCTTTTATCCATATCGCTGTACATGTTCATAACAATCTCTTTCTTTTCACCCAGGAAGCTTATCTTCATGTTTCCTTCTTCAAAGAGCTTGTATCCATCGCTTGTGGGGAGCATGAGCCGTTTCATATACCCGATACGCACATCGCGCATGTAGATACCGTAGAGGTGCGTCTGGACACCTACCTTGTCAATATAGTCTGCTGTGAGATAGGGCGTCTCCTTAGGGGGATTGTAATACTCTTTCATCTTGAAGCCGATAAAAAGAGCCCAGATAAAAAGTATAGAAAGAGTTATGAGGAATCGTCTATTCAATCGTACCTGACATTCTTACGCACTGTCAATCAAGTCCCTGTCTATTTCCATGCGTGCATAGTAGTTGATGCCTTCAAGAAGAATGGCAACGCGCTCTTTGCCATCCATCTCCTTTTCAAATATGCCGCTCAATCCTTTAAAAGGACCTTCCTTCACAATAATCCTGTCTCCTTTTTGCAAACGCCTCTTTCGTATGGTTGCAACACCGTTCTCAAGCCGTGCCTTAATAAATGCAATAATCTCTTCTGAGATAGGGACAATTCTCTCGCCAAAGTGGACAATCGTCTTTACACCTCTCGTATATTTCACCAGCCTGAAATCATCAACAGGGTGGAACTTCACAAAGATATATCCAGGGAACATGGGCTCCACCTGTGAAATCATACAGCCATCCCTGTACTTCCTGTAGCGTATCTTGGGGGCAAGGGTGTCAAACCCCCCATTGAGAAAATTGCCTGCTGCCCTGTCTTCATTCTTTGGTTTTGTATTGACCACAAACCACTGTTTCATGCTTTCCATAGTATGGGTAAAAATGACTCAATTTTCAAGGAAAGTAATTCTCCCTCTTTGCCATAAAAATGCCTTGACATCCTTTTATCTATTCTACTACAATTCGTTAATGAATATAAGCATTCTCGGATGTTATGGCAACATCATCGGCGAATACCGTTCCACCGCATTTTTAATCAATGACACCATTCTCCTTGATGCAGGCACTGTTACGGAAGTCCTTAATGAAAGCCAGTTAAAGAAAATAAAACAGGTCATCGTCACCCACACACACATAGACCACATGAAAGGGCTCTTTCCCTTTGTAGATGAGCTTGTAATGCTGGGTGACTACTCTGTGGAGCTCATCAGCGTTAAACAGGTACTTGAGATTATCTCCCAGGACCTCTTCAATAACCGCATCTGGCCTGACTTTACAGTCATTCCCTCAGAAAAGAAGGCAATACTCAAACTCAGGGAGATAGACCTTGAGAAGATAACACAGATTGATAGCCTCAATGTAAAACCCATACTCATGACCCACACAGTCTATACAGTGGGCTATGTGGTGAAGGAAGCGGACAGGGGCTTTATGTTCACTGCAGATACAGGACCAACAAAGCGCTTCTGGGAAGTAGCAAAAGAAGAAAAGGGGATTGAATTCATCATTGCTGATGTGTCATTTCCTAACCGCCTTGAAAAGCTTGCCAGGATTTCAGGCCACATGACCTTATCCATGCTCCTTGAACATCTTGACAAATATGAACTCAACAATAAACCCATCTATATAACACACATGAAGCCCATCTTTAAGGATGAGATACTTGCCGAACTTGCAAAGACAAAAAGAAAAAATATTAAACCCCTTGTGCAGGGGAGTACCATTACAATATAATATAGGAAGCATCCCTAACTCCGTGATTGAAAATAATTAAGGCTCACCCTATACTATTTTCAACCAATAAAAGCATAGGAGGTGAGCCTATGAAGGAGATAAGGATATCCTTCACAATACGTATACCATT
>Ga0272448_1000271_pt1 | contig 81590 bp, 51 predicted proteins | sample YNPCB0191_FD_202220 | JGI IMG/M metagenome (GOLD analysis project Ga0272448, IMG submission 202220) | Hot spring sediment microbial communities from Yellowstone National Park, WY, United States - YNP-CB-019-1 | ecosystem: Environmental > Aquatic > Thermal springs > Hot (42-90C) > Sediment...
TGGGCGAGTGGATCAAAGCCCGGGCAAAAGCCACCCGCTGCTGTTCACCGCCGGACAATTTGCTTGGAACCTCATCGGCGCGGTGGGCCATGCCCAGGCCGGCAAGAAACTCCCGCGCCTGGCCGATCGCGGCCTTCCGCTTCCAACCGGCCGCCAGCAGCGGCACGGCCGTGTTCTCGGCAGCGGTCAAAGCCGGGATGAGGTTGAATTGCTGAAACACGAAGCCGATGTTTCGCAGGCGAAACAGCGCAGCTTCGCCGTTACGCAACTTCCTTAGGTCTTGGCCCAACACCTGTACGCCGCCCTGGTCCTGCTTGAGCAGGCCGGCGATGATGCTGAGAAGAGTCGTTTTGCCGGAGCCGGACGGCCCCAGCAGGAAGGTCAATTCCCCGTAGAGGGCCTCCAGATTCACCCCCCGCAATACCTGCAATCGGGTGTTTCCGGTTCCAAACGCTTTCTCCACTCCGCGGCAAACCACCGCGACGCGGCCGTTGTTGGATCCGCTCATCGAATGCTCCCTCCTTAGCCGCGAAACACGACCGCCGGATCCGCCACCACCACCCGGCGAACGCTCAGGATGGTGGCTGCCAGGACTACCGCAAAGATGAGACCTCCGGTCAACAGCATGATTTCAGGCAGCAGCCGGAAGCCGCGCAAATCCAGGTTGTCCTTGGTCAGCTCAAAGAATAGAGCCGTCAGGGAAATGCCGACAGAATAGCCGATGGCGAGCACGATGAGCGCCTGCATGACGATCATGCCCACGATGCGGGCGCTGGTCACCCCGATCGCCTTGAGCGCGCCGAAATACTTCATGTTTTCGAGGATGAACAGCGAGAACGTCTGGCCGGAAACCAGCGCGCCCACCAGCAGCGCGATCGAAATCGTAATGCCGAAGTTGATGGGAATGCCGGTGTTCCTGATGTAGTACCAGATCGTATCCCGCCCGAAAGCTCCGCTGGTGAGCGATTTCAAACCGGTGGCCGCATTTATCCGGCGGCAGAGATCTTCCTCATTGACCCCCGGCCGCGCTTTGCACAGAATGAAGGACAACTGCCGCGGCTCGGGGCCCGCCATATCGAGCGCTTCGCTGAACCTGGCATAGATGACCGGCAGGTTCACAAACGGCGGTGAAGCGTCCACCACGGCGCCGACGCGAACCACTTGCGGCCCCAGTTCCAGCTCCTGGCCCGTCCGATAGGGACGCCGGCCGAAGAAATACTCGTATCCTACGCGGTCAATGGCCACCGTCTTTGGGTTTCGGAGCGCTCGCCAATCGCCGGCTAGGAATTTCTGCGGCAGTCCGGTCAGGCTGGCGTCATCAACGCCCATCAGGATCGAGTTGCGGAAGGTGCCGTCGGCGGCTTTGGCGCGAACGACTCCCTTCAGCAGCGGGACCGCCCACTGAACCCCCTCGACACCCCGCACGTAGTAGAGATCCTGAAAGCTCAGCGCGCGCACTTCATCCACATACTGCGTCTTCGGATCCATCACCCAGACCGAGGCGTCCTGCACGTCCCGAATCTGCGACCGCGTCCGGTCCAGAAGGCCGACGAAGATCGACATCTGGTGGGACATCAGGAAGGTCGAGAAAGCAATAGCCAGCACCAGACCGAAGTACTTCGGACGGTCGCCGGTGAGCATCTGCCAGGCGATGAACCGCAATCCGGATTCTGTCTTCACCCGCACACTGCGTTAGATTGAACACTGTTCAACGGAGATTCTTTTTTTTGGCCGCGCTCAGGCTGCGCGGATGCCGGCGATGAGGATCGCTACTTGCTGCCGGGCCAGGCGCTTGCGGGTGGCAAACGGGAAACCCTTTGCAGAATCAAGAAGATGGATGAGTCCATGGATGGACGCCCAAAGAGCCTGAGCTATCTCGTCGGGGCTGCCGAGTCCCTGCCGCAGCAGGCCCTCCGCCATGGTCTGCTCGCAGAGGAGGCGGATTCTCCGGAAGCAGGCGAGGCCCCGAGTCTCGAAGACGCTCACTACATCCGGCGCCAACTGGCCATGCCCATGGGTGAACAGAAAGCGGTATTCGTGAGGATGCTCGAACCCGAACTCCGTGTAGGCTCGCAGCGTCCGTTGCAGGCGCCGCAAGGGATCCCCCCCGGAGGAAGCATACTGCGCCAGGCGCTCATCCAGCTTCTCGAACGTACCCTCCACCAGTCGGGCCAATAGAAGCTCTTTGCTGGTGAAGAAATGGTAGAGCATCCCCGGGGAGCATCCGGCACGCTCCGCGATGCGGCGGACCGAAACACCTTCGAAGCCTTCCCGCAAAAAGAGATCTCTCGCCGCCGCGAGTATCCGCTCGCGAACCGGCGCTTCCGGCTGAGTGGAGTTCTCTTTCAACCCAGGCCTGCCCCTTCTGAGATGCTACCGGTCAGCCGAAGATTGCAGAAAGTTTTCGCGCGGCCTTGATTGCCGCATTCGGCAACAGGAAGCCGGCGGCACGCGTCGGTCCGCGCTCGGGCACAGAAGGAACGCGGCCACACGCCGCGTTGATCCCTTCCGCCAGGCGCCGGCTCGACCGCCAAGCGGAGATCGTCCCGGGCGGCTTCCTAAGGAGACCCCTCATCCGCGATCACGATGCCGTGTTACCGAGGCGGGCGTCGCCCTGCCCGATCCCGACGGCCGGCCCGTCCTTCGCCCGCCCGTACCGGTCCTCGAGCAGGACGCGCTCCTCTCCACCGGTTCCCTTGCCCGTGGCGAACAGCGTGGATTGGGACCGCGACGGCGTAACCGACCTTCCGGTGGGTACGCCGCGTCACGGCTCCGTCCCCGAACCAAACAGGGCCTGCCGCAATCCATCGGGCCTCCGGGCGCTGCCGTTGTGTTTCTCAAGAACGCCGGATCCTGCCCCCGCTCGGTCTTCCGTTACCCGGTCGTGATCCAGCACTGGGGCAAACCGTTATTCTTCGGTCAGCACGAGTGCGGCGCCACGGTCGGCGACCTGGCCGGCGGGCTAGGCCTTTCTGATAGCGTGCGGGAAAGGCATCGCCTGACGGTAATGAAGATGTGGACAACGATTGCCACAGTCATACTGCTTGCGGGTACGGTGTTGTTGGGGCTCGCCGCCTACGGCGCGTACCGAAGGGCGAAGGGGACGTGGAATTAGCGTGCGCGGTTATCACCAACCAGCGGGACGACTGAGGCCCGAACCGTTGACTTTCGCGAGCTGGCGGATTTGCCCGCACCTGTACAGCGGTATCTGCGCAGGGCGCTCATCGAGGGTTCGCCGGTGGTCGCAGCAGTGCGAGTGCGCCGTGTGGGCGAGTTCAACATGAGTGAAACGGGAGATCGGTGGAAGCCTTTTCCCTCTTCAGCGATCAGGATTTGACCGCGAGCCTTGAAGCTGAGTCGCGAGGCCGCATGGCGGGTAAATAGGTTGTGCCTACTCCATGGAGAGGCCACTTTTGGGACTACGAGCGGCGCGGCGGCATGCTGGTACCGCTCTAAGGCGAAGTCGCCTGGCTGTTAGCAGGGGGCGCAAAGCCGTACTGGCGTGGTCGAATCACCAGCCTGGAGTATCAGTTCGCAAGGAGCCAGTAGGCAGCGGCCGGTTGAAGAAGGACTCTCTATGACGGCAGCCCGCTGGCCAATGAACAGTTCCGGCACAGGCGGTGATGAGAAGCCACGCAGCGGTTTTCCACCGCGCTTGTGAAATGCCGCCGCTCCTCGCGACATTGACCACGAGCTGCGGAACAGGGAACCAAGCCGGTATTGCGCTCGTATCCATCGCTTTAAGGGAGATGCCTGGGTGTCTTTTCCAGAGCGGAGAACCGGCTTGAAAACCACACTCTTGCTCAAGGTGTCCGCCGGGCTCGGCGTCGCCGCCTTGCTGGCGGGCGCCGGCTTGGCGGCCTACGTCTCCTTTGTCATTCGGGACCTGTTCAGGCTGAACAGGATGTGCCGCCAAGAGGGCTATTATATGGCGGAATTCGAGTTCAAGATGCTAGGACTCGCCTACTTGTTGGACAAGGGTCGGTACTTTGAAGCGCTTCAATAAAGCCAGTGCGGCAGAAAAGACGCCAGGTGTTATGGGAAGACGGAGGTCAGCATGACCGGGCAAGCGGCATGGTTGCAGGCGGGCCATAACCAATTGCCGATTGTCAACGTGGCAGCCGTTCCGCAAAGAAGCCCGTTTCGTTACCCGGGCGGCAAGACATGGCTTGTTCCATATGTCCGGCAGTGGCTAAACCACCTGATGCGCCCGGTCAAGCAGCTCATCGAGCCGTTCGCCGGCGGGGCTATCGTGGGGCTCACTGCGGCGTTCGAAGGCCTGGCGGAGTCCGTGCTGCTCGTCGAGAAGGATCCCGAAGTGGCAGCGGTATGGCGAACGATCCTGGGCGGGCAGGCACGCTGGTTGTCCGAGAGGATCATGGGGTTTGAGGTAACCAGCGCGTCGGTGCGCCAAGTACTTGACTGCCCAGCGCGGTCCTTGAGAGAGCAAGCCTTTCAGACTTTGCTGCGAAACCGCGTCCAGCGAGGGGGAATCCTCGCACGCGGCGCCGGCCTCATGAAGAGTGGCGAGAAGGGTCGTGGTCTGAATTCGAGGTGGTACCCGGCGACCTTGAGCAAGCGCGTAATGGCGATAGCCCATTTGCGCAACCGCATCAGCTTCGTTGAAGCGGACGGCGTGCAGGTGATCAGGCAGTATTCCAGCCGTCCGGACGCGGTCTTTTTCATCGATCCCCCATATACCATCGCTGGCCGTAGACTGTACACTTATTCCGACATTGACCACAAGAGACTTTTCTCGGTGGTAGCTGAGGTCGCCGGCGATTTCCTGATGACCTACGACGATGCCGGAGAGATCCGTGAGCTGGCGCGCAATCACGGGTTTCAAATGGAACTCATACCCATGAAAAGCACCCATCACGCCAAGAAGATGGAGCTGCTCATCGGCCGCGATCTGGCATGGCTGCCCGTGGCTAAAAGACACGTCTAGATTCCACGACATAGCAGCAGATAAGCGAGAACTGAAGGCGACCCCTGGTAGCGCTAACGGGATTCGAACCCGTATTTGAGCCTTGAGAGGGCTCCGTCCTAACCCTTAGACGATAGCGCCGCTGCCTGACAGCTTAACACAATTGCAACAGGCTTGATGTGGGCTGCGGGCGGCCCGTCATCGCGGACGCAACAGGCCTATGATGCTTTCGAGTCTGGCTTCGGGAATGGCCAGCCGCAGCCGTACCGTGCTGCCGGCGGCTGAAACCTCCGTCGCGCCCAACAGTTCAAGTAAAGCGGCGGCCTTGGGGTCCTTCGGGTTTAGCCGGGCGATGCTAGCCATCATACGGACCAGATCTGCCAAAGCGGCGGCCTCCTGCGGCCCGACCGCCGAGATTTCCGCACTCGCCATCACCGTGGGCCCAAGCTGAAGACTTCCGGCGACCTGCTGGACCGCGGCCAGCACGTTGGCGTTCCAGCCGCTACCCTGGGCCAGCTCTGTTCCGGGGATCAAACAGACGAACCAAGCATCGGCCCCCGCGCTCACGGATGAGATTCGGGTTGCGAGCTGCGGATCAAGCGGCGGGCCCGGCTTCTGATAGCGCTCGATTGCCAGCCCCACGCTGTCAGTGTCTCCGGTGACCGCCAAAGTAGGGCTTAGAAACGCCAGCGCGGACACATGCTTGCCGTTACCGCCAAAGGTGAGAATCTCAATGCCACGGTAGGAGCTGATTTGTGCTCCGTGATCCCGCGCCGCCGTCATAACACGGGCCGGGTCGAACGAGCCGGCGGCGATCACTATACGCCTGCCCGCCTGGGGGCCGGCCGAGGCCACTAAGACTTCACGCAGGTCTGAGCGCGGATCAAATCCGGTGAGTTCCCTGAGCTGCTCGAGTTGCTGTCCGGCCTGCGGGTCAACTTGCGCGAGCGCAAACTGGCCCAAAGGCGAGGCCAGGGACCGGGCGACATCCACACCGGCCGCCGCACGGGCATCGGGCATGACCAGATTCAGCAGGACGGCGTCCGCCGCCCGGCTTGAGGCGGCGCCGAGCAACGCCAAGACGGCACAGCAGAAAAGCTTTCTCACACCAGCCCTTCCTCTCCTCCTTATAGTGTACGGCTACCCGGGCCCCGGCGTTCCGTCCAGCACAGAGTAAACCGGCAGCACCGGCCCCTGCCGATGACACGGGTCCGGAAGCCCTCCAGGCCGGCGAGGTGGCGAGGATGGTTGATGAGCAGGCCCGCAGCGCAACCCTACCGGCGCGCGGGAGCAAGCAGGCTGTAACTTGGGGGTCTCGAATACCCGCAAACGTCCCAAGAGTTCTGCTTGACTGACCTAATCACCAGACCTGCACTGGGAATTGCGGCACGCTTGGTGCTGATGGTGTCGTGACGCTATCCCCATACGGAAGCGCGGCTTACATGTACATCTCAACGTCCGGCGGCCTTGACGGGGTGGGCAAACTGCCGACTGGAGCGCTTGGGATCGAGAAAAACGGCTCGCTCCTGGTGTCGTGGCCCTTCTTTGCGAACGCTGGGCAGGTCCTGAGCGTTTACTTTAACTATGTCACCTCAGACGGCAGCGCATTCGACGATTACGCGTGGGCGGCAGTGGGCGACCCCACTCTGACCTCGGTTGAGTATTTGGTTACTGCCCGCACTCAGCCTTCCGGCAGCATCATCCCGGGACAGGGTATGCCTGGGGTTGTCGCAACGTTGACCCCCCGTCGGTTCCAATTATCGGTGGAGCACCAATATGGTCCCCGCTCGGCAGGTGGTCGGGCAAATGCTGGGGAGTTGGATGTGGGTACACGGACTGGGTTCTATCCAAGTACGCTATCCCAGTGAGTGGGACGTATGTTCTGGCGTTTGGAGCCGTCAACGCATCCGACGCGATCTTCGACTCGGGATTGGCGATTGACGGGGTGCTTGTCGACGGGCAACCTGTTGGATATGTCCCCGAGCCAGGGACCGTTGTTCTGCTCGGCTTTGGGTTGGCTGGATTGGCTATCCTGAGGATCCGAGCAAGTCGGGCGTGATAAGCGCGGATGGTTGACGGCCGGTGACATAATGGGCAGGATAGTTTGGCCCACAGCGCGGGCTACAAGCGGGCAAGGCGATCTTTCTGCTTGAGGGCGGGGCCCGAACATCCAGTAGGCCGAGGCCGTAACTCTCGGGGCGGCCGGCTCACGAGGAAGCCTGTCGCTTTACAGGCAGGGGAGGCTAAATCGGCAGGACCGGGACCTGCTCGATGACGCGGATCCCGAAGCCCTCCAATCCGGCGATGCGGCGCGGATGGTTGGTGAGCAGGCGGATGGTGTGCAGCCCGAGATCGGACAGAATCTGAGCGCCGATGCCGACCTCGTACTGAAGCAGCCGTTGACCATCCGCCGTGGCATAGTGCATGAAGTCGCGAGTGTGGGTGACCAAACGGCCTACTCCGCCTTCACCCTCCGAAATGCGGATGCCGGGGCCGGTCTGGTGCAGGTAGACCAGCACGCCGCAGCTTTCCTGCGCGATACGCTCCAGAGAGGCGCGAATAATGCGATGACAGTCGCAGGAAGTGGCGGCGAAGACGTCGCCGTAGAGGCAATGCGAGTGCACGCGCACCAGCACGCCTGCTTGGCCGCGCACCTCGCCCCGCACCAGCGCCAGGTGAGTCTCGGGATCTATGGAGGTCGCGTAGACGATGCTGCGGAACTCGCCGAATTCGGTAGGCAGCAGCCCTTCGGCCACCCGCCGGATGAACCGCTCATGGCGGAGGCGGTAACGGATCAGATCCGCCACCGAAATGAGCTTCATGCCGTGATGCGCGCAGAACTGCTCGAGCTGGGGCAGTCGGGCCATGGTGCCGTCCGGATTCATGACTTCGCAGATGACGCCGGCCGGCGTGAGGCCGGCCAGGCGGGCTAGATCCACGGCGGCTTCGGTCTGGCCGGCGCGCACCAGCACGCCGCCCGGACGGGCGCGCAAGGGGAAGACGTGGCCGGGGCGAGCCAGATCCTGGGGTCTGGTGGCGGGATCAATGGCTACGCGGATGGTGTGTGCGCGGTCGTGCGCGGAGATGCCGGTGGTGACGCCTTCGCGAGCGTCAATGGTTTCGCAGAACGCGGTGCCGAAACGCGATGTATTGTGCGGCGCGATGAGGGGCAGATCGAGCTGTTCGCAACGCTCCGGCGTGAGCGCCAGACATATCAGACCACGGCCGTGGGTGGCCATGAAGTTGATGATTTCGGGAGTGACCTTCTCGGCGGCGCAGGTCAGATCGCCTTCGTTTTCCCGGTCCTCGTCGTCCACCACCACCAGCATGCGGCCGGCGCGGAGCTCCTCGAGAGCCTCGGGAATGGAAGCGAAAGGCATATCTTCCACTATTGTATTGGACCGCGCGGCTGCGGGCTTTGCTATGATCACGCGGTATGAGCGCTGCAATCTCTCGCCGGACTTTTCTCGCCGCCGCCGCGGGCGCTGCGGGGAAACCTCTGTTTGAAGCGCGCGGCGCCGCGCCGAACCTGGTCGTCATCTTCTGCGATGACTTGGGATACGGCGATTTGGGCTGCTACGGCTCGCGCATTCGCACTCCCAACATTGACCGGCTGGCGGCGGAAGGCATGCGGTTCCTCGAGCACCTTTCGGCCAACCCCGTATGCTCACCCTCCCGCGCCTCCCTGTTGACCGGACGCTATCCTACGCGCGTGGGTGTGCCGCGAGTACTGAATCCCAAAGACACCACAGGCCTGCCCAAAGACGAGGCCACCCTGGCGGAGCTGCTCAAGCCGCTGGGCTACAAGAGCATGTGCATCGGCAAGTGGCATCTGGGACACCTGCCGGAGTTCCTGCCCACCAGCCGCGGCTTCGATGAGTACTTCGGCATCCCGTACAGCAACGATATGAAGCCCACGCCGCTGCTGCATAACACGGAAACGGTTGAAGAACCGGCCAAACAGGACACCCTCACCCAACGCTACACCGAACAGGCGCTGCGTTTTTTGGGCGGCGTGGGGCAGTCGCCTTTCTTCCTCTACTTCGCGCACACCTTCCCGCACATCCCACTGCATGCCTCAGAGCGTTTCCGCGGGCGCTCGCCGCTGGGCCTGTACGGCGATGTGATCGAGGAAATTGATTGGAGCGTGGGTGAGGTCTTGAATGCCTTGCGGAAACACGGACTGGAGGAGCGGACCCTGGTGTTGTTTTCCAGCGACAACGGACCGTGGTATCAGGGCAGCCCGGGCCGCTTGCGCGGGCGCAAGGGCAGCACTTGGGAAGGGGGCGTGCGCGTGCCCTTCCTGGCGCGTTGGCCGGGGCGGATTCCCAAAGGACGCGTATCCAGCGCTCTGACCTCGATGATGGACGTGGTTCCCACCTTTCTGAAGTTGGCCGGAGCGGCGCCGCCTGCCAAGCCGCTGGATGGCATTGACATCTGGCCGGTTCTTTCCGGAGCCCGGCAGGAGCTGGAGCGCAAGGCGATTCTCTATTTCGACAACATTTATCTCCAGTGCGCGCGCTGGGGCCGGTGGAAACTGCACGTGGCGCGCTACAACAGTTTTGCCTATAATCCCGCCCCTGCCGGCGGGCGGCATAACTTCCCGGTTGACCCGCCGGAGCTTTACGACCTCAGAAACGATCCGGACGAGAGCTACGACGTGGCGCCGGAAAACCCGAAGATCGTGGCCGAGATCAAGGATCAGATCGAAGGACTGATGGCAGGATTCCCCGAGAACATTCGCAAGGCATACCAAGAGACCAAGGCGCGCGGCGGCTCCCCTTACACGCCCGGGGCCTTGCCGCGGCCAAAGGCCTGAGGAGGTGGAACTATGTGGTGGCTGATGCTGGCGCTGCTGACGTCAACGTACCAGGAGCCCGATTTCACGCCCCTGTTTGACGGCAAGACGCTTAATGGCTGGACCCTGGTTCGCGGTCGCGGGCCGGGATACGTAGTGGAGAACGGGCTGCTGGTGTGCCCGGCGGAAGGAGGCGGCAATCTCTTTACGGAGAAGGAATACGCCAACTTCATTTTGCGGTTCGAGTTCCGCATGGAGCCGGGGGGAAACAACGGCGTGGGAATCCGCGCGCCTTTGCAGGGAGACGCGGCTTACCAGGGCATGGAAATACAGATTCTGGACGATCAGCACGAAAAGTACAAGGGCTGGCTTAAGCCCGAACAGCACCATGGCTCGATTTACGATGTGATCCCGGCGCGCACCGGGTACCTGAAGCCGGCGGGCGAGTGGAACCAAGAGGAGATTCTCGCCGACGGGCGACACATCCGCGTGACGCTGAACGGCGTGATCATCGTGGATGCGAACCTGGATATAGTCAAGGAACCCCAAGTGCTCAAGCGTCATCCCGGATTGCTGCGCACCTCGGGCCACATCGGATTCCTGGGTCACGGCACACGGGTGGAGTTCCGAAATATCCGGATCAAAGTGCTGCCCTGAGCGGTGCTCAAGCGTCTTGGGTCGCGGCGTTGGAGGCGGGCAAGCCGAAGACTTGGATGAAGTCCGAGAAGCCGAAATTGCGCAGTCGCTCCGCCACTATCTCGCCGCTGACGAATCCGGCGCCCTGCTCGTGCAGTCCGTAACCCGGCATGGGTACGGCGAAGTGCTCGAGCATGCGTTTGACCACCAGGGGCGAAGCTGTGACGGGCAGCACGCGCAGCTTGAACTGCGACTGCATGATCGCACGCCACTGCTCCACCTGAGGCGACGGCGCCAGGACGTCGCGCACGAACTGAATAATCACCGCGGCCAGGCCGGCCACTTGGGGAGCGGCGAAACTGGTCCCGTCGGCCACGGTATAGCGTCCCTCGGCGTCCACGGCCGGGTAAACGCCTTCCGGACTTCGCAACCCGACGACGCCGACGCCGTGAGCGACCACCGTGGGACGATAGGGGCTGCCGGGAGATCCCCGCGAGGAGCGCTCCCAGAGGCGCTTGCCGTCCGGGTAGGCCGCGCCGACTGAAATGACCCAAGGCGCCGCCGCCCACATACTCAGTGTGTCTTCGCCGCTCGCGCCATGGTTGCCTGCCGCGACCACTACGGTGACGTCGTGTTCGCTCAAGACGCGCGTAGCCACGTTGATGGGCTCCAAAGGGTCGAACGGGCACGGCGTGGGAGTTTGCAGGCTCATGTTGACCACGTGGATCGCGCTCTCGGGATTCTGCTGGTTGTGCTCCAAAACGTAATGCAGGCCCTTGAGAATGTGCAGGTAATCGAACCCGTAATCCTCCGGCGGCGTGTAGACGGACTCCACGAAGGGCAGGCGCCCGATTTGCCGGGCGCCGCCGGCGCGCGTCAGCAGGCCCACGATTGGGAAGAATCGGAAGAAAGCGATTTCCGCCAGCTCCAGGGCCCTGCGGAGATTTTCAGGGTCGCCCTGGAACAGCCCCAGCAGGAGCTCCCTGTTCTCGGCTCGCTTGGCCAGAGCACAAAACGGGGCGGAGACCCAGTGGGGCGCCAGGTTGCGGATCATCTCCTCGGTCCAGGGCAGGCGCACGACCGCCAGCGCGTACTCGAGGCGGTCGCCGACTCCCAAGTGACGCTTGAGGGCCTCTAGCCACCCCATTCGAGACCTCCTTTGTCTCCGGGAACTGCGGCTCAGTCCCGTGTGTGAGGAATGCGCCCCGGAGTGCGCCGCAGCCTATTGGGTGATGCCCGCCAGATCCAAGAGAAACGCGTACTCGAAAGCGATCTGCCGGTAGCGCTGATAGCGCCCGGAAACGCCGCCGTGGCCGGCTTCCATGCGCGTCTTCAGCAGCAGGCGGTTATTGTCGGTCTTCATGGCGCGCAGTTTGGCGACCCATTTGGCCGGCTCCCAGTATTGTACCTGCGAGTCGTGCAGCGCGGTCGTAACCAGTAAGTTGGGATAGGCTTTGGCCTGAACCTGATCGTAGGGCGAGTAAGAAAGCATGTAATCGTAGTACCTCTTGTCGTTCGGGTTGCCCCACTCGTCGTACTCGTTGGTGGTCAGCGGGATGCTGTCGTCGAGCATCGTGGTGACTACGTCCACGAAAGGCACGCCCGCGATCACTCCGCGGAATAGATCGGGGCGCAGGTTGATGACCGCGCCCATCAGCAGGCCGCCGGCGCTGGCGCCCTGAGCGAAGACGCGCTTGGGATCGGCGTACTTCTGCTGGATCAAGTGTTCGGCGCAGGCGATGAAGTCGGTGAAGGTGTTCTTTTTCTTAAGCAGTTTGCCGTCTTCATACCAGGCGCGACCGAGTTCCTGGCCGCCGCGTATGTGGGCGATGGCATAAACAAATCCCCGATCCAGCAAGCTGATGCGGTAGGGATTGAAGGAAGCTTCGGTGCTGTTGCCGTAAGATCCGTAGCCGTACAGCAGCAGAGGATGCGTGCCGTCCTTGCGGAAGCCCTTGCGGTAGACCAGAGAGATGGGAACCCGAACGCCGTCGGAGGCCGTGGCGTAGAGGCGCTCAGCCTGGTAATTGGCGGAGTCAAAGCCGGCGAGCACCTCCTCGCGCTTGAGAAGGGTCTTCTGGCGAGTGGCCATGTTGTAGTCGTAGACCGAGTTTGGGGTAGTGAGCGAGCTGTAGGTGTAGCGAAGCAGGTTGGTGTCGAACTCGTAGTTGTCGGTGGGGAAGGCCAGATAAGCAGGCTCGCCGAAGTCCACGTAGTGCTCGCCGCGGCCGGACCAGGGCATCACGCGCAGCCGCGTGAGGCCGTCCTTGCGCTCGACGGCCACCAAATGGTCGCGGAAAACCTCGAAATCCTCAAATAACACGTCGTCGCGGTGCGGCAGGACTTCCTGCCAGTTTTCCGGGCCGGTGCGCGTGACGGGCGTCTTCATGAGGCGGAAGTTCTTGGCTTTGAGGTTGGTCCGGATGTAGAAGTGATCCTGGAAATGATCCAGGCGGTACTCATGGTCACGCTGGCGCGGCAGGAACACGCGGAACTGGCCGTCGGGCTTGTCGGCCTCGAGGTAACGGTATTCGGTGCTGAGGGTTTGCGAAGAGCCGATCATCAGGTAGCGCTTGGACTTGGTCTTGAAGACGAAGCAGCGGAACGTATCGTCCTTCTCCTCGTAAACCAGCGCGTCCTGCGCGGGATCTGTGCCGACAACGTGGCGGAAGATCTGGTAAGAGCGCAGGGTGACGGGATGCTGCCGGGCGTAGAAAAGGGTGCGGTTGTCGTTGGCCCAGGCGACGTTGCCGGTGACGTTGGGAATTCGATCCCTGAGGATTTCGCCGGTGGCCAGGTTCTTTATGTGGATGGTGTAGAAGCGGCGCCCCACGGTGTCCACGCCGTAGGCGATAAGGTTCTGACCGGAGCTGACCGCCGGGAACGTGACCGAGCAAAACTTGTAGCCTGCGGCCACTTGGTTGACGTCCACCAGGACCTCCTCGGGAGCGTCGAGCGAACCTTTCTTTCGGCAATAGACGGGATATTCCTTGCCCTCTTCCACGCGGGTGTAGTAGTAATAGCCGTCGCGGCGGTAGGGCACGGAAATATCGGTTTGCTTGATGCGGGCGCGGAATTCCTGGAAGAGCTTCTCCTGAACCGGCTGAGTGTGCGCCATCATGGCGTCGGTGTATTGATTCTCAGCCTCGAGGTATTTGATGACCTCGGGGTTGTCGCGCTCGCGCAGCCAGTAGTAGTTGTCCACGCGGACGTGCCCGTGCTTTTCGAGTTTGGTGGGAATGATCTTAGCGACCGGGGGCTTCATCCCGACCTCGGTTCTAGGAGCTGCTGCCAGCCAGAGAGCACACGCCGCAAGGTGCGTCAACCAGTGCATCGAAGACCTCCGTAAGGGTGAAGGTGATGGAAGCGCTCATGCCACGGCAGGTTCGAAGACCCGCATCCGTCAAGTGTAACGCCAAGCACTTGGGGCGCGGGGGTGCAGGTCGGTTATGCTGTCAAAGTGATAAGGCGATGGACGAACACTGTTACGCGGTAATAATGGCCGGAGGCCGTGGAACCCGTTTCTGGCCGCGCAGCCGGCGGCGCTGCGCCAAGCAGGTGCTAAAGGTGTTCGGCGAGCGCTCGCTTATCCAGCAAACCGTGGACAGGCTGCGCCCGCTGGCGCCCGCCGAGCGGGTGTGGGTGATCACCAATGAAGACCTGCGTGCGGAGATCGTGCGCCAGTTGCCGGAGGTGCCGGCGCGGCAAGTGGTGGCCGAACCGGCGCAACGGAACACGGCGCCTTGCATCGGGCTGGCGGCGCATATTCTAAAGTCGCTGGACCCGCAGGCGGTGATGGGCGTCTTCCCGGCGGACCAGTTGATAGGGAATCCCCGGGCGTTTCAGCGATTGGTGCGAGCGGCGTACCGTGCGGCGCGCCAAGGTCGACTGGTAGTCATGGGCATCCGGCCGCGGTGGCCTGAGACGGGCTACGGCTATATCGAATTCGGCGAAGATTTCCAGCCGGATGCTCTCAAGCCTGCCGTGGTGTTGCGCTTTCGCGAGAAGCCGGATCTGAAGACCGCCCGGCGATACGTCTCCGAAGGACGCTTCTACTGGAACTCGGGGATCTTCTTCTGGCGGGCGGACGTGTTCCTGGAGGAGCTGCGGCGGCATCTGGGGCGCACGGCCAGCGTGCTGGCGGCCCTGCCGGGCTTCAATCAGCGGGGCTTTGCGGCCCGCCTGCGCCAGGCGTACCCGCTGTGCGAGAACATCTCCGTGGATTATGCGGTGCTGGAGAAGAGCCGCAACGTGGTGGGCTTCCCTAGCGACGCCATCCAGTGGAACGACGTGGGAAGCTGGAATGCGGTCTACGAGCTGCTGCCGCACGACGGCCAAGGCAACGCCGTGCGCGGCCAGGCGCTGCTGGAGTCCAGCACGGGGAATTATGTGGATTCCGAAGGCAAGCTGACGGCCCTACTAGGCGTGAACAATCTCGTTGTGGTGGACACGCCGGATGCGCTTCTGGTGGCGGATCGCAGTTACGCCCAGAAGGTGGGCGATATTGTTAAGGCTTTGGAAAGACAGAAACGGCAGGATTTGCTGTAGCCGCTCCCGGGGGCATGCCCGTTAAGAGGGCATGCCCCGCAAGTGCGGCTGTCTTTAGAAGTACAGCTTCAGGGCGAACTGGATGTTGCGTTCGCCCTGCGAGCCTGTGATTTCGCCGAAGGTGGCGCTGGAGGCGCTGCGATCAGGCGCGCTGAACTGCGGCGTGTTAGTCAGGTTGAAGAACTCCGCCCGGTACTCAAGCTTCATCCTCTCCCGGATGGAGAAGAACTTGTGGAGCGACAGGTCGAAGGTCTTCCACCCGGGGCCGCGAACCACGCCCACGCCGGAGTTGCCCAGCGTGCCCGCGGCCGGCTCCTTAAACGCGGAGCGGTCCAGCCAGCTCTTGCCGCGTCCGACTTCTTGGGGTCCCTTGCCGTCGCCCAGGCGATCGGCGCGCGGGCCGCGGGAGCGCGTCCCGGAGCGGTCGGTAGCCGTAATAGTCAGCGGGAAGCCGGAGCGCAACATCAGGATGCCGCCCATCTGCCAGTTGCCCAGCACGCCGTTGGCCCAGCGGTTCCAGCCGGAGCCGAACCGCTTGCCGCGACCCACAGGCAACTCGTAGGTGTAAACGTAGGTCAGGATGTGTGCGGCGTCGAAGTAGTTGGGCCCCCACTCGGCCTTGCGGTCGTACAGGTACTGCCAGTAAGCCGACTGGGAGGCCGACTGGCCACCCTCGCCGTAGTAGCCGATGGCGTCGCTCATGCCCTTCGACCAGGTGTAGGAGAGCTGGTACTCCAACCCGGCCGAGAGGCGCTTGCGCGCGGTTAGTTGCAGGGAATCGTAACGCTGGTTGCCGCACGATTCAGTGCCGGAAATCTGTGCGATGTTAGCCAGCAACGGATTGCCCGAAAGATAGGGGCTGGGCTGGGTCACGCCTGGCGAGATCAGCCGCCGCTGGAAGTACGGCATGGGAACCACCAGGTGCGTGCCGTGCTGGCCTACGTATCCGGCGGTTATCACGGTCTGAGCAGGCAACTGCCGCTCAATGATGAAGCTCCACTGCTGGACGTTAGCCGGGCGCACGAACGGGTCCCAAAGGCGAATTGTGGCGTTGCGGTACGGATCCTGTGCGCGCAGGATCGTCAGACCTTGGTCCGTGGTCGCGGAAACGGCAGTTTGTCCGGTGAAGATGGCCTCGTACTCGGTGTTGAAGGGCGGGTTCATGGGCAGGCGCAGATTGGTTCCGGTGCCTTCCATGAATGAGGAAATCGTGTAAGCGCCGCGGAACACCGTCTTGCCGCCCAGGGCCTTGGGCGTCCAGGCGAAGCCGACGCGCGGCTGGAAGTCCTTCTTGAAGGGCTCGTACAGGGCGCGACTGTTACCGTCCTTGCCCGCGAGCATGAGGCGTCCGCTGAAGGGCTCGAAGTTAGACTGGCGGTCTTTGACCTCAACCAACGGGCTGTGGTACTCCCAGCGGAGGCCGAGGTTCAGGGTCAACTCGTCAGTGGCGCGCCAGTCATCCTGGAAGTAAAAGCCCAGGATGATCTTGCGATGACCCCAGCTTCCGGTATCCAGCCCGCGACCGGCCCACTCTACGGCGCCCAGGAAAAAGTCCGCCTCGGCGAAGCCGCGCGAAACGGGCGCGTTAGCGTTAGGCCCGGCGGTGTACTGGCCGTTGAAGCGGATCTGGCCGGTGCGACCGTAGTTGCCGGCGTAGAACGGATTCATCTGCTGGCGGAGGAGCTGGCCGCCGGTCTTCATCATGTGACGCCCGCGGATGATGGTAAGGTTGTCGGCGTAGTGGAAGGTGTTGTTGGGAAACTTCTGCTGCGTGCCGATGTTGGCGCTGCCGATGCCGCTGGCCAGCCCTCCCGAGAAGGTTATGGCCATCAGACCCGGGCCGCGCTCGTTGCCCCGCTGGATGCCGAGCTTCTCGGCGACGTTACCCAGGCCTTTATCCTCGCCGCCGTTCCACAGCAAGATGCGGTTGAAGCCGATGCGCAGTTCGTTGACCTTGGTGGGGCTGATCGAGCGCGTCCAGTTGACCACCGCGTTTTGGAATGGCGCATGGTTGAAGCTGTCGAAGAACAGCGGAAAGCTGTTCTTGCCGGGCTGCTCCTGGCGGCTCCATGAGTAACGCGATGAGAAGTCGTCCTTGTCGGACAACTTGGCGTCAATCTTGACGTCGAACTGGTCGGTGATGAGCTGGCTGCGTGAGGCATTCAGTTGGTTGTAACGCAAGTCACTGTTGATCGGCTCAGGATAGAGATCGGTGGAGTTGAACAGATTGGTAGCCACCAGGTTGCGCCGCGCCAGCGGGATCTGGTTATTAGGGAAGGGCTGCCGGATGCCCTGCGCGTTGATGGTCAACGGGTCGTAAAGCTGGGTGCTGCGCTCGGTGAGCAGGCGCGAAAAGTCGCCACGGCGGAATTCCGTGGGAATTACGCTGACCGAGCTGATCGAAGGCGGCGTATAGCGGCGAAGCCCCTGGTAGTCGCCGAAGTAGAAGATCTTGTCGCGCTTAAGCGGCCCGCCGATGGTGCCGCCGAACTCGTTCCAGCGGATCGGTGAGCGCGGGGCTTTGCCGGTCCTAGGATCCGGCGCCAGCGACCAGTTGCGGCCCCAGTTGTTGGCGTTCAGCTTGTCGTTGCGGAAGAACTCGAACACGCTCCCGTGCATTTCGTTGGTGCCGGACTTCAGCGTCACATTAATGACGCCGCCCTGGAAATTGCCGAACTCCGCCGAGGCGTTGTTAGTGATCATCTTGACTTCTTGTATGGCGTCCAGGTTGGGCTGATAGGCGGTGAGGTTGTCGGAGGTGTGGTTGTTGTCCACGCCGTCCAGCAAGAAGTTATTGGCTTCTTTACGGTTGCCGTTGACATAAGGGCGGCCGCCTCCGCTGGTCCGGACGCCGTTGTTGAACGCCGACGGATTGGTGGTGGTTACCCCGGGGGCCAATAGGGTCAGCGAAATGAAGTTGCGGCTGATCAACGGGGTATTGACGATGGAATTGGAAGTGAGCACCGAGCCCACGATGGTGGTTTCGGTATTCAGCAGGGGCGCCTCGCCGGTCACCTGAATGGTCTCGGTGACCGCTCCCAGCTCCATGCGCAGATCCAGACGAGCGCGCTGGTTCAGTTCCAGCACAACGCCCGGCCGGGTCAAGGTCTTGAAGCCTTTGGCTTCCACCTTGATTTCGTAGGTCCCTACCGGGATGCGCGGGAACGCGTAGACGCCTTCCTCGTTGGTCTGGGTCGGCCAGATGGTTCCGCGCTGGATGTCGCGCGCCGTGACCGTCGCCCCCACGATGGCGGCCCCGGTCGGGTCGGTGATGCGCCCGGTAATGCCGGCGCTAACCTCTTGAGCTGCCAGCCGCGCGGCCAGCACAAAGCTCAAAAACAGCAGCGGGACAAGGATAAACTTGCCTCGCGCCACTGCCTTGCAGTAGCTCGACATATCCACACTCCTTTCTGCTTGGACTGCTAACCTCTATAGCTAGATTTTGCGCCCCGGCCGGGTCCAAGTCAACCCCCATTTTCCCGGCTGGGACGGCGTAATTGCGCTCTTGTCGGTAGATCTGTAGCTATTTTGGTCGTGGGAATTGGTCGGGATTATCGGTAAAGACCGCGTCCACGCCGAGCCTCCAGAGGTAGTGCGCCATTTCGCTGCGTACGTCCGGAAATCCCGCAGTGTCGGCGGAGCGGAAGGTGTAGACCGTCACGGTCAGATCCAGCGCATGCGCACGCGCGACCACGCCGGGGTCGGCCAGCACCAAGTGCTTATCCGGGCCGATCCCGGAGGCGAACCGCCGCACCTCGCGCAGGCCCTCGGCGGTGAGCCAGCGGCCCTCATCCCCGCGACGCACCAGCAGCACCATAGGCAAGCGGCAGCCAAGCGCAGCCAGGTTCTTCAAAGCCTCGGCGCTGAATGACTGGATGACGACGGGAGTGTGCGGGTCGGCCCCAGGCTGATCCAGGCGGTTTCGCCGCAACGTCTCCCAGACCAGCCGCTCCATCTGGAAGCCCTGGCGGGCATAAGCCTCCGGCCCTTTAAGCTCCGGATACAGACCGGCCTTGCCGCGGATCTCATCAATGGCCTCCTGCCAGGTCGGAATCCGTGTGCCGCGGAATTTCTCGTTAAACCAAGCGCCGGCATCCAGGAGACGGATTTCATCCAGGGTGAAATCCGCGGCCGGCCAACGTCCGGGCCCCTGGCGGGTAGGTTCGCGGCGCACGCGGTCAGCGAAGACGCGGGCTACGTCGGTGGTGCGTTCCAATGTCGCGTCATGCAGGCAGACCAGTACGCCGTCGCGAGTTATCTGAAGGTCCTGCTCGACGAAGTCGGCCCCTTGTGCGATCGCCAGCCGATAAGCCGGCAGAGTATTCTCCGGAGCGTAAGCCGAGGCGCCGCGGTGAGCGATAAGAGTCTTGCTTGGGGCGTAAGCCATGGCGGCGGGAGCGGCCACGCTCAAATGCAGACATTGACGGCGGCTGATCTTCCGGCCGGCCCTCACGGGGTCACCTCCTTGACGTGCTGCTCGTAAGCTTGGATCTCGCGGTTGCACTCGGCTTGGGTCCATCCTAACTCCCGCGCCATCCAGGCTGCGACGCTCGGCAAAGCGCGGATGCCCTTGTCGGGCTGGAAACCGAGCAAGCTGCGGCGCAGCATGAAATCGCAAACGCGCAAGCAGTACTCGTGGCGGACGGAAAAGACGACCTGAGCGGCGATGTCCGGATACTCGGGCGCCAGCCGCTCGCCCAACCTGGGATCGCTCTCGGCCAGGCTGAGAACCTCGGCCGCCCGGCAGCCGTAGATGGATTCCAGGTAGGTGCGGCCGCAAGGTGAGCGCCCGCCGGGCAGGGGAGCCTCTGCCGTATCTGAACGGCACGCCAGCCCCAGCCGGCCACACGCCATATCGGTCACCTCTTCGGCGATTGCGCGGTAGCCTGTGATCTTGCCGCCGAGCACGGAGATCAGGCCCGGAGGGTCGGCGATGATGCGGTGCAAGCGCGAGACCGAAGACTCCGACCCGGGCTTCATCACCAAGGCGCGCACGCCGGCGTTGGTCCAGTGGATGCGGGCGCTGCGTAGAGCCGGGAAGTAGTGGGCTGCGGACTCGACCAGGTACCGAACATCCTCCGGAGTGGCCGTGGCTGCGGCCGGATCCTGGTTGAAGTCCGTGTCGGTCGTGCCCACCCATGAGTAGCCCAACCAAGGGATGACGAAGAACAGGCGGCCGTCGAGGCGGGAGCTGAGCGCCACGGCGTTGTGATTGACGCGGTCGCATGCCAAGTGGATGCCCTTGGTGGTGCGAACCAGACGTCGCGGATGCGGCCCCAGGTGCGCCGCGACGCGGTCAAACCAAGGGCCGGAGGCGTTGACGACCAAGCGTGCGCGCACCTGGCGCTCATCACCCGTGAAAGCCTCGCGCACGCGCACGCCGCGAATCTCGCCGTGCTCTTGGATTGCGCCGACCACCTCCGTGTAGTTCAAGACCGCCGCGCCATGCGCGCCGGCGTCCACCAGGTTCTCAATGGTCAGGCGCTCGGGAGAATCCACCTGGGCGTCGTAGTAGGCGGCGGCGCCCTGGAGACCCTCAGTGCGCAGCTCGGGTTCGGCTTGACGGACTTGCTGAGGGTCCAGGAAGCGGTGCCTGGGCAGCGTCTTATCGAAGCTGAGCAAATCGTAAAGCGTCATGCCGACGCGCAGCTTGGTGCGGACGAACAGGCTGCGGTCGTAAAAGGGCAGCAGGAAAGGCAGAGGCTTAATCAGGTGCGGGGCGAGGCGCAGCAGGGTTTCGCGCTCCCTCAAGTCCATGCGGACCAGACGGAAATCGAGCATCTCCAAGTAACGCAGGCCGCCGTGGATCAGCCGGGTGGAGCCGGCGGTGGTGCCGGAGGCGAAGTCGTTTTTCTCGAACAGGGCGACGCGCAGGCCGCGGCGCGCAGCGTCCCGCGTGATGCCCGCCCCGATAATGCCGCCGCCGATGACGACCAGATCGAAGAGGCCATGTAGCGGGGCAAGGCGGGACATGTCTAGACAGGAACCATTATCGGCCCCTTGCAGCGCGGTGTCAACGGCCTGCGCTGCGGCGGCTTGACGAGAATGTCTAGACAGGGGTATGGTTGTGCGAGGGACCCATGCCTGCCCTCCGCAACCCGCTTCGAGCTGCTGCTCACCGCCCGCGCCGGCCGGAGGCCGAGGTGCGCCGCCTGTACCCGCGCCTGCGCTGGCAGATCTTGGAAGCCACTTTCATCGGCTACGCGACCTTTTACATCGTGCGGAACAATCTGCCGGTGGTGTCCAAGGAAATGGGCCAGACGCTCGGCTATTCCAAGAGTCAAATCGGCGACCTGCTGGCGCTGACCGCGCTGGCCTACGGTCTCGGCAAATTCCTGATGGGCGCCTGGTCGGACCGTAGCAACCCGCGGTACTTCATGCCCGCCGGGCTGCTGACCACGGCGTTGCTGAATTTCCTGTTCGGCGCTTCCGGGAGTTATCCGCTTCATCTGACGCTGTGGACCCTCAACGGGTTGGCGCAAGGCATGGGGTGGCCGCCTTGCGGGCGGTCGCTGGCGCACTGGTTCAGCCTGCGGGAACGGGGAACGGTGTTCGCGGTGTGGAACATCGCGCACAACGTCGGCGGGGGGCTGGCCGGGCTGATCGCCGCTTATGCAACTCAAGCCGCCGGCTGGCGCAACGCCTTCTATGTTCCGGGTGCGCTGGCGGTGCTCTGCGCCGCCTACCTGCTGTGGCGCTTGCGCGATACTCCGCAGTCGGAAGGGCTGCCGCCGATTGAGGAATACAAGAATGACCGCCCGGATCCCATCCAGCGGGAGGGCGAACGGGAACTGGGGATGCGGGAGCTGCTAGTGGGCTACATCCTGCGGAACCGGTATCTGTGGCTGTTCGCAGCCGCCAACTTCTTCGTCTACATTGCGCGCTACAGCATGCTGGATTGGGGGCCGACCTACCTGAAAGAGGTAAAGCGGGCCACGCTGGCGCAAGGCGGCCAGAGCACCGCGGTCCTGGAGTTTGCAGGCATCTTCAGCACCCTGCTGATGGGCTGGCTGTCGGATCGGCTGAGCGGGCGGCGTGGGATGGTGAGTCTGCTGTGCATGATACCGGTCTGTGCGGCTTTTGCAGGAATCCTGTGGACTCCGCCAGGCATGCTCTGGCTGGATCTGACGCTGTTCGGCGTAATCGGGTTCTTTGTCTACCCGCCGGTGATGCTGCTGGGAGTGGCGGGGCTGGATTTCACGTCCAAGAAGGCGGTTGGTGCAGGCGCCGGATTCATCGGCCTGTTCGGCTACCTCGGCCGGACGGCCCAAGGCAAAGGTTTAGGATGGATCGTGGATCGCCTGGGTTGGGATCCGGCCCTGTGGGTCATCCTGGGATGTGCACTGCTGGCCGTCGCGCTGCTATCGCTGACCTGGGGACTCCGGCCGCTCAGCGCTGAGGCTTTGAGGCATGCGCCGGAAGGTTCCGCTGTACGAGAGCATCGCTGATTCCGTGCGTCGGGAGATACTCTCCCGGCGGCTGGTTCCGCACACGCGGCTGCCCTCTGAACCGGACTTGGTGAGGCGCTACGGTGCGGCGCGGGAAACCGTGAGGCGGGCTCTGGCGCGGCTAGAGCAAGAAGGGCTTATCTACAGGCGGCAGGCTGTAGGGCGCTTCGTGGCTGAGCCGCGCGTTGACCAGGACCTGGATCAGCTTTTCGGTTTCACGGAGTTCATGAACCGGCGGGGCCTGAAGCCGGGGTCGCGTTTGCTGGAGGCGGGCGTGGTGCGCATCAGCGATCCGGAATCGGTAGTCCTGCGGCAGTTGCGCTTGCCGCGCGGAGCGCGCGTGATTTACATCCGGCGGCTGCGCACCGGATCGGGCGAGCCGCTGGTGATCGCCTCTACCTGGCTGCCTGAGGAACGTTTTCCGCGGTTCCTGGAGCATGATCTGCGCCGGCATTCGGTTTACCAGATCATGGACCGGATGGGTCACAAACCGACCAGTGCCGAGCAAGCCATTGAGGCGGTCAGCTTGACCCCGGAGCAGGCGATCTTGCTCGGGGTGGCGCCGGGAGCGGCGGCATTGCTTGTGCGGCGTACTGCCTACGCCGCCGGCATCCCGGTCGAGTACGCAGAGGATTACTACCGCGGCGAGCGCACCAGCTTCCGCGTGCGCCTCGGAGTGCTTGAGGGGCGGCTGGGCCGCGCCGCCCCTAGAAGTTGAAACGCAAGCCGATCAGCACCTGGCGCGTCCGGTTCACGCGGCCCCGCGAGTAGTCCAGATCGCTGGCCTTCTGCCCTTCCGGCGCCGCAGCGTAGTCGTAGTTCAGTGCGCCGAAGCGGGCGGTCAGGCCGCCGTAGACGTTCGAGGGCGCGTGGTTGAACAGGTTGTAAAAGTCGGCGAAGGGGATGATCTCCATGCCTTCCCGCAGGCGGGCCAGCTTGATGGGCCGGTCCAGCCGCACGTCGGTGGTGAACACGTTGTGCCACGGCCAGGGATTGCTCTCCGGCACCAGCGGGATGGTGGGGATCACGGCGCCCAGGCGCTTGAGCTGGGCTTCGGTGAAGATGCCCGCACGCACCAGCGCCTCGCCATGAGGCGTCAGCTTGCCGGCGTAATTCTGATTGAAGCTCTGGATGATTTGGTTGAGCTTCTTGAAGTCTTTGATGCTGCGGCCAAAAGCCCCCGCCTTGGTCCCGGGCAGCAGATCCGCCGCCGGCGTGGTCCCCCGGCTGCCGTCGCCGTTGAGATCGGTGCCGAAAAAGCCGTTGGCCCCGGAGATGGCGCCGCCCAGGTTGGGCACCGTCAGGTTTTGCGCCTGAGCGGTATTGAACTGCCAGAACGAGTTCAAGCGGAAGCCGCCGGGTACGGTCATGACGAGAGCCCAGCGCAGGGTGTGCGTCCGGTCGAGATCGTTCGGACCGAAAGCCTCCTTCCAGTTCCACCGGCGGTTATCGAACGGCGCAGCCAGAAACTCGACGCGGCTGATGGCGCTGGCCGATTCCCCGCGCGCCAGCGCGTAGCTGAGGTTGTAACCCACGTCGCGGATTCGCCCGAAGCTCCGCCCGCCGCCCCGCAGGCTGACCTGGAGGCCGCGGTAGCGCGTAAAACCACCGGTGAAGAAACGGGCTCGGATGTAATCCGGATACAGCCCCATGTAGGTGGTATCGCTGATCAGGCCGAAGGCGCTGATATTGCGCGTGGGATTGGCGGCGATCCACTCATCCACCGTCCGGCCGCCTAGCACCGAGTTAACCCGGGCCCGGGCCGCCGCCACGTTTAGCGTTTCGGCGTCGCGCCGCCGCTCGTAATCCACCAGGAAGTTGGGCAGGCCGACGGCGTGGTTGTGGACGTAATCTGCGCTCAGCACCGTTCCAGGCACGATCTCTCTCTGAACGCCGACGTTGAACTGCACGGCGTAGGGGATCTTGAACTGGTTGCCCGGGATCACGCCGCCGTAAGTCAGCCCCTGGGACTGCTTGAAGAACGAGGTGCCCCCCTTGGGATCGAACTTATAGTTGGTGTAAGCCGCGTTGAGGGTCTCGTGGATCTGGCCCAGCAGCCCCACCACGTTCTTGATGGGCATGCCGATCAGATCCTCGTAGTTGCCGTCGGGGTGCTTGCCGTCGGCGTTGATCGGCTTGCCGTCGGGACCGGCCACGTGCGTGATGTCGTAATACTCGGGACCCAGGCCGGGCGGCAGCATCGAGAACTCGTCGAACATCGTGTTGTTCAGGATGTTCATCTCGTAGCCCTTGTAGAAGCCGGCCCGGATGACGGTCTTGCCGTCCCCCTTCACGTTCCAGGCGAAGCCGATCGAGGGCGAGAAGGCGTCTTTCGGGAATTCCGAGTAAGTCGAAAAGCCGGCGCCCCACCGCTCCAAATCTTTCTCGCGCGGAACGTCGCGACTGGCGAAGTAGCCGTTATCGTATTGCCAGCGCAAGCCCAGGTTCAAGGTGAAGGTGCGGTGTAGCTTCCAGGCGTCTTGCAGGAACCACGCCGTGCGCGTCACGAAGTGACCGCCGTGGGGCAGCCCGTGGGCCGCCGCCAGGTTGAAAAAGCCGTTCTGGTTGCCGGTGGTGAAAGACTCCAGGGGATACTCAAGCGGATCTTGCAGGTTGACGCCTTTCGCCTTGAGGGCGGCGATGGTGGCCGCGTCGTAGGTCCCGTAAATGCTCAGCGGCCCGGCGAAGTTGGCGAATCCGCCCAGGATCACGCGCCGCACGTCGAAGCCGTAGCGCAGCGTATGCTTGCCCTGGAACCAGCTTCCCTCATACGAGTTCTGATAATTGTCCTGGTAAGTGGCCTGGGGCGCCAGCGAGTTCGGCCCAGCGCCGTACGGCCCCACGCCCAGGTAATACGGGATCCCCTGCGGCGTCCGCAGGAACTTGTACTTGAGCTCCTGGGACTCGATTCGGTTGTTGAAGTTCACATAACCGAAGCGATAGGCATGGGTCAGGCGTGGCCCGGTGTGGTCCAGCCCGAGGGTGACGATATTGGTCCAGTTGATGGTTTGGAACGGAGAGACCGCGCTGCCGCCGGTGGCCAGGTTCCAGTCATGATGGAACTTGCCGAAGAAGCGGGTGTTGGAGGTGATGTTCCAGTCCAGTCGGTTGTCGGTGAAGCGCACTCCCGCCGGCCAGGACTGGCTGACGTTGAGTTGCGGGAACTCCGGCACGCGCGAGGTTCGCAGCTCGGTCTGGTAATGGCGCTCCCAGTTCACCAGCCAGAACAGCTTGTCCTTCTTGAACGGGCCTCCGATCGTGCCGCCGGTCCGGTTACGCTTGAACGGCGGGTTGCTGCCGCCGAACTCTTCCAGATCCTGTTTGGTCAGGTAGTGGGGTCTGGCGCCCATGTCCTGGTTGTAGTAATCCCAGAACCAGTTGCCGTGGATCTGGTTGCCGCCCGTGCGGCTGATGATGTTGATGGCCCCCGAGGACGTGAAGGAGGTCGAGGGGTCCAGCGACGAGCGGGTCAACTGGAACTCGTTGATCGCCTCAGGCGAGAAGTTGGCCACCGTGGTGCCTACGGTTTCATCGGTCACGTCAATGCCGTCAATCTGAACGCGCGTGGCGGTTCCCGAGCGGCCCACCACGCCCACCACCCGGTAGGCGAATTCCTTGGTTGGGTCAATCGAGCCTCCGTCCCGGATCCAAGTGCCCGGAGCCAGTGCGGCCATATCCAGGAAGTTCCTCGAAAAGTACGGCAGGTTGCGAACCTCGTTGCCGGTGATGACCGAATCCACAGTCTGGCGGGCGGTGTCCACCGTGACGGCCTCGGCCACCACCGAAACCACCTCGCCCGTCTTGCCCAGCTCCAGTTTCATGCTGGCGTTGACCACCGCGCCGCTGGAGACCGAGATTTTCTCCAGCGTCTTGGCGGCGAAGCCGGCCGCTTCCGCGGTCACGCTGTACAGGCCGGGCAGTAAGTTGCGGACGACGAACCGGCCCTCCGGGCTGGTGTTCATTGTCACCGCTCGTCCGGTGGCCAACTCTGTTACAGTGACCTTGGCGTTTGGGACCACGGCGCCGGTGGGATCGGTGATCTCACCTTCGATGGCGCCGGTAGGCGTTTGCGCCCACGCCGGCCCTGTCAGCAAAGTCATCATAAGCACGATCAATAGCCAGCCGGCTACGCGGGACGTGCGGCCGGCACATGCCTCGCTTCTCTTCATGCTTTTCACCCTCCATGGTGCGGAATTCGAGCAGACAAACCAACGTATTCTAGCACGCCAACCGTAAGTGCGAAACACAAAATCCGCTTGCGCGGGCCCGTTCGGCTACGGCTTGCGCCCTGGGGCCTCTGCTTGGTCTTGCGCCGCGCCTTCGGATTGCGCCGGCGATGACCCTAGCCTACCCGCACTCCCACCAGCACGCCGCATGCCGCACCCGCGGCCGTCGTAACAGATTGATGAGGAAGAAGATTTTAACCGGCCCAAGCTTTAAGGCCGCGCGCTCTCCATAGGCTGGAATCCAGGCTACAGATTAGCGTACCCGCGCATGAACCGCCGGCGACGGTTTCATATCATTGAAGATTGCTGCCCTACCTGATCGGCATCGCCGGCTGCTCCGGGGCCGGCAAGAGCGAGTTGGCCGCTCGGCTGGCGGAGGCCTTGCCCGCCGAGATCCTTTCGCTTGATTCTTACTATCGAGACCTTTCGCACCTGCCCTTCGAACAGCGCGCCGAGACCAACTTCGACGCTCCGGAAGCCCTAGACGAAGCGCTGCTCAGTGCGCACCTTGAGCTGCTGGCGGAGGGCCAAACGATTGAAAAGCCGGTTTACGACTTCGTGCAACACATCCGCTCGCCGGCATGCGAGCGCGTGGAGCCAGGCCGGTATTTGATTGTGGAAGGATTGTTTGCGCTCTACTGGGAGGCGGTCCGGAGGCGACTGGCGCTGAAGGTCTTTGTGGAGGCCCCCGATGAGGTATGCTTCCAGCGTCGCTTGGACCGCGACGTGCGCCAGCGCGGGCGGACGCCGGAATCGGTTCGCCGGCAGTATGAGCGCACGGTCCGGCCCATGGCCGAGCGCTACATCCTGCCTACCAGGCGGTTCGCGGACCTGCTCCTTAGCGGCGTGGACCCGCTGGAGCGTTCTTTGGCCAAGGTGCTCGAAGCCGTCCGAGGCGGGGCCGGTTGGCAACCCTGACCGGCTTGCTCCTGCGAGCCGATTTAGCCGGCTGAAAGGTTGGGGAACAACCCGCGCACAGCCTGCTCCAATTCCTCCAGTGAAGTGCAGGCTCGGATGGTTGAGGACCGGCGGGAATCCAGCGTCGCGTCCTGAAGGCGGTCTGACCAGCCGCCCCACCCGGTAAGGGTCAGGATCGGGCGCCCGTGAATCCAAGCGAAGCAGATCTCCGAGAGGGTTCCTGCGCCACCCCCGATGGCGATGACGAGATCAGCCGACAGGACGGTGAGGATGTTACGCGCCTGCCCCATGCCGGTTGCAATCACCACGTCGCACCACGGATTGGCCTCTTGCAAGCGGTTAGACGGTACTATGCCAACCACCAGCCCGCCAGCCTGCCGCGCTCCGCGGCTGGCGCCTTCCATGACGCCGCCCAGGCCGCCGCTGATCACCGTGACGCCCAGACGCGCCAGCATGGCGCCCAGCTTTTCGGCTGCGGCGACTACCTCTGGCCCCGGGTTAGCGTCTCCGATGACGGCCGCCTGCAACCGCCTCTGGCCTTTTTCCATCCGGCTCTCCTCCGCACTCCATTATGCAACCGGAGCGCACGGAACACTGGCCCACATCTCCCGCGAAGGGTGTACACTTAGGCCATGAAGAGGACAAACGGGTTGCTGCTGGCAATGGCTGCCTCCGGTCTGATCGCTCTGGCGCCGGCACAGAAAAAGGAGGATGCCGAGCGTTTGGACCGGGCGGCGATAGTTTTTCAAGAAATCATGGACTCGCCGGACAAGGGCATTCCGCAAGAGTTGCTTAATAAGGCGCACTGCGTAGTGGTCGTTCCGGGGTTAAAGAAGGGCGCTTTCATTTTCGGCGCCAAGTACGGCCGGGGCTTTTTCTCCTGCCGAAGCAAGAAGGGCGTGGGCTGGACGGGACCGGCGGCGGTCAGAGTAGAGGGCGGCAGCTTCGGTCTACAGATCGGCGGCTCTGAAATCGATGTCATCATGCTGGTGATGAACGAACGCGGAGCGCAGCGCCTGCTGTCGAGCAAGTTCACCTTGGGCGGCGATGCTTCGGTGGCTGCCGGGCCTGTCGGCCGCACGGCCACGGCGCAGACCGACGCTTACATGACCGCGGAGATTCTCTCCTGGTCGCGTTCGCGCGGCCTGTTCGCGGGCGTCTCGCTTCAGGGTGCGACCTTACGGCAGGATCTGGATGTGAACCGCAGTCTTTACGGCAAAAGCCTAGAGAACCGGCAGATCATCGAAGGGGACATGGCGCCGCCGGAGGCTGCCAAGCGGTTGATTGAGGTGCTGAACAAGCACTCCAGCCGGAAAAGCTGAACCACATCAGGCCGGCATCGCCTGCCCGGCTACGGGCGGCTGCCGCAGGGGGCGGGTTTTGCCCGATGCTTTCACAGGGGCCAGTCGAGCGGCTCGGCAGTAGAGATCTCCAACCAGCCCTGCTGGGGCAGCGCGTCTAAGGGCAAGCCGTCCGACCACAGAGAAACCTGCACGCGCAGGCGCTCGCCGCAAGCCGCCCCAAGGCAGGCCAGCGTGAAGCGCGCCTCCAGGACCTTCTGAAAGGCGAACTCGGCGCCGGAGCAGGCCTCTGCCGGTGAGCACTCCATCAGCACGACGCGCCTGCCGGTGAGAGCAAGGCGGAAACTGCGCGCCGGGTCCTCGGGCTTGGCGGCCTGAATAAGGAAACGAGCTTCCAGCGGCTGCGGGAAGTCCGGCGTCTCCAGGTCTAGCCGCAAGTAGAGGTGGCTTTGGTCGCAGCCGTACAGCAGCTCGCGGATCAGCAGGCGCCGGCCGTGCATGGCGCCCTGGCGGACGTCCACGCGATACTCACCTGCGCCGAGCCACTCAAAATACGACGTGACCATACCGTCCACGGTGGGGTGGATCCAGCCGGTAGGCGGCGTGTGAAGTTCCGGGATCGCCAGCCTCAGGATCGGACGCGAGAGATCCTCGGGCGGTGGGATCTCAAGGGCCCGGTAAACGTTGGCGAGGTGCGCGCGGTACAGCTCGTCGAACTCCGGCCGATTGGCCGAGTCGTGCTCCGGTCCGTACCACCAGCACCAGTCGCTGCCTTCGGCGATGAGGATCTCCTCGTAAGCCAGACGGCGCGCCGATTCCGGGACCTTGGCGGCGCGCTGTTGATAGGTCTGGCGCGCGCGAAGCAGATATTCCCAAGCCCGGTTGTCCTCCTCGTGTCCGATCCAGATGTCGAAGTTGGCGTTGATCCAGGATCCCGGGAATATGCGATCGAGCGGTGCGGGTTCAATGAGCCGCAAAGCCTCGCTGAAGGTCAGCGATTGGATGGCGGGGTCTTCGCTGATGCGCCGGTACAGCTCGCGCAGAAAAGGTCGCCCGTTGCGATCGTAGTACTCCCAGGCGTTTTCGCCATCGAGGATCACCGGCGCCAGAGCGTCCTGCCCGGCGGCCAGAATGGGCCGGCAATTCTCGCGCACGCGATCCAGGAAATCGCGGGCAGCCTCGGCGGCGCCCATGCGAGAGTAGACAAAGCCAATCAGATCGCTCAGGAAGTGGTCGCGGAAGACCAGACGGATTTGGCGCCGGCCCCGGCGCCACAGGTACGGGCGGTAGGTTTCCTGAACGCCCGCGGTGTGTCCCAGCGTCCGGCTGAGTACGCCGTTGTCGCTGGCGGCCCACTCAAAGCCCAGTTCTGCGGCCAGATCCAGGGCCTCATCCGACACGGATCCCTCCGAAGGCCACAAGCCCGCGGGCGGTGCGCCAAAGCGCTGCGCCACGTACTGCCGGGCGCGCTCAAGCTGCGCCCGCGCATCCTCGGGATAGCGGAAGCGCGTAGGGAGCGAGACGCCGGGATGGGCCTGCGCGGCGATGTCCGAATCACAGAGCAGGGGAAGGATCGGATGGTATAAGGGAGTGGTCGAGATTTCGATCTGGCCGCGCGCAGCGAACTCGCGGTAGATGGGCAAGACGCGACTGAGCAGCTCGGATTGCTTGCGGCCCAGCAGGGCCTGGTCCTCCAGGGAATAGTCACGGCCTTTTTCGACCAAGGCCCGCACCTCGAGATCGCCCGCGAGCCACTCCTCGTCAAACCAGGCAAGTTGTGAGAGCACCTGGAGGTCCCGCAACAGGCCGGCGCCGAAAAAGCGGGAAGCGCGCTTGGGATCGCGGTCGGCGGCGCGCCAGGCTTCGTACAGCTCGCCGTAGCGCGGCAACCGGTAGATCAAACGATGGGTGGCCTGAAAGAAGTAGGTCAGGATGAACTCGCGCTCGAGCTGGGTGAGGCTCTCGGCGGGCTTTAAGGCGCAGCGCAGGAAAGGGTCCGAAGCCTGGCCGGAGGCGTAGTCCTCGATCTGAAGGACCAGCGAGGGCGCCAGGTTGAAGGTCTGATGCACGTTGGGGAAGTCCTCCAGGATGCGCACCATGCCGTAGTAGTCTTTCAGAGCGTGGAGCCTGGTCCAGGGCATCTTGTACTCCCCCGAGATCAGGTCCTTGTAGAAAGGCTGGTGCATGTGCCAAAGGAAGCAAAGGTAGATCTTGGGCATGGCGGCTACCGGGAGAAAAAGCTGCGGACCGGGGCGGGCGGGCTGGCGCCGCGCAAGGCGATCCACAGTATCTGGTTGAGCTCCTCATCGTCAATGCGGTCGGCCTCGCTGAAGTCCAGGCGCAGCGAGCGGGCGGCCAGGCTGGAGCCGCCGGGGTTGCGCTCGTCCAACCGAATGCGCGGTTTCTCAGCCGCGTACGGCGTCAGATCGGGCTGGGACTGAAAAAGGCCGGCCATGGGGCGGGCGGCGGCGTCGAAGTGGGTCATGGGCCGCAAGCCGAGAATCAGCTCGATGGTGCGCAACATGGACGTTGTGTTGTACATGGTGCTGTCCACGATGCGGCGGCGGACGTAGGGTGAGATAACGAAGGCCGGCGAGCGGTGCGAATCCACATGATCCGGCCCGTTCTGTGCGTCGTCCTCGAGCACGAAAATGGCCATCCTGGGCCAGAAGCGGCTGTGCGTCAGAGCTTCCACGATCAGGCCCAGGGCGTAATCGTTGTCGGCCACCGCAGAGCGCGGAGCGATGCGGCCTGGGGAAAGCCCCGCGGTGTGGTCGTTGCCCAGGCGCATAACGATGAGCTGCGGCATCTCGCCGGTGCGCTCGAAGTCCGCCAGATCCTTGAGGAAGATCTTGGCGCGTTCCAGATCCGGGTAGTCCACGTCGAAGCCGCGGTAGTGCAGGTTGGTGACCCGCGCCAGCACCGAATCGCGCACGACGAGCACCTGGGTCCCATCCTCGGCAGGCCGGTCGCGGTTGGTGACGAAGTGCCCGTAATTGCGCAGGGAGACGCCGGCTGCGGCCGCGTTGGTCCACAAGTAGCCTGCCGGCGGCGTGGCTGTGGGTTCCTGTCCTTGATAATCGTTCAGGCGGCGACGGCGGGCGTAACTGTTCGGCCAGAGCTTCTGCACGTAGTCCGGAGCGATGGCCGCGGCGGACCACTGGTGGCCGTCGGCGCTGACGTCGGCGTTCACATAGAAGTTGTCCAACAGTGCGAACTGGCGGGCCAGCTTGTGGTGGTTAGGGGTTACCTCCTCGCCGAACAGGCACAGCGACGGATCGCCGTTGCCTTCCTTTATGTCGCCTAACACCTGATCGTATGTGCGGTTCTCTTTGACGATGTAAATGACGTATTGGATGGGCGAGGGATCACCAGGGCGGGAGGGGATAGGGCTGTCTTTGGGGGTTCCGGCGTCCACGAGCTTGGCGTCCCGATAAGGGGAGTTGGCAAGTACCGCGGCGGTGTAGGCGTCCAGTTGCTCGTCGCTGAAGGGCGGGACAAACTGCGCCGTGCCCTGCTGGATACGGGCCACGAACTGCGGCTCGCCGAAAGCCTGCTGTTCGGGCGACAACCGCCTGGCAGGGTTAGGACCGCGCGGATTTGGGTATGATCGGACGCCTTTGCCATTGAGCACCACAAGCGTACCGTCGGCGAGCACCGCGGCGGCGGTCGGATACCATCCGGCGGGGATGAAACCCAACACGTGACTTTGGGCCTCGGAGATGTCTGCGATCGCCACCGCGTTGGCATCCGAGCAAACCACGAACAGGCGCTTGCCGTCCGGACCGAGGGCCAGGGCGCTGGGCGTCATGCCGGCGGGCTGCCGAGGCGTCATGGCCACGTTGATCACCTCCAGCAACTGCAAGCGCCCGGTCTCGGAAACTCCCACCGCATATACATTGTTGGTGTTGGCGGCGGCCACGAACAGCCGGCGGAGGAACTCCCTGTTGCCTTCCTCATCCGGTGGAGGTCCGGGCGCCCAGATCATGTCGGAGGCGTGCGCACCCAATCGCATGCGAGAGAGCACGCCGCCGGTCTGGGCGTCATGTTGCAGCAGCGTGCCGTCGGTCCAACTGGTCACGAAAAAGAATCGTCCGTCGGGATGAAACAGAATACGGTAAGGGCGCCTTCCGGTCTTGTAGCGCTCCACGAGGGCGCCGGTCTGCGGGTTCAGCACGACAATCGAGTCGTTGTATAGGTCCGCGGCATACAACGCACGCCCGTCGGGTGAGAGCCTGACGTCGCCGATGAAATCGCGCACGGTGCGCTTGTCGGCTGGTACGACCGGGAAGCTGCGCCCCGGCGTCAGGCGGCCGGCGGAATACTCGAATTCGAAGACCGCGGCTTGCGAGCCGCCTCCCACGTACACCCGGTTACCCTTTGGCGCGAAGGCCAGTCCCAACCAGGCGTCCGGCGCGCGCACGCGAGTGATCTCGCGCTGGGCGGCGACATCCAGTACGCTCAGGCTGGGCGGGTTGTAGCCTCCGTTGAGAACCAGCAGGCGCCGGCCGTCCGGGGCGATGGTGACTGCCATGGGAAGGGTGTCGAGGGCGACCTGACGGCCCGCCGGGCGCAGCCGCCAGCCGCTGCTCAGCAGAAAGCTGCCGTCGGGCAGCGGGCCGACTCGCTCGTCGAGATCCCCGGCCCGCGGCACAACAGCGGGCTGGAAAACCAGAAGCGCGGCGGCCAGCAAAATCGAGAAGCAGATGCTCGTTTTCATTCCATGAATCGCTGGGCGATCGGGAAACGGCGCCCCATCCCGAAGGCCTTGGTGGTGACTTTCAATCCGGGCGCCGCTTGCTGGCGTTTGTACTCGTTGCGATCCACCTTGTTGATGATCTGGTGAACGAACTCCAGCGGCAGGCCAAGCTGCGCGGCGATGCGCCGCGCGGGCAGGGATTCCTCGATGTAGGCGCGCAGCACTTGATCAAGCAATTCGTAGGGCGGTAGCGAGTCACTATCTCGCTGATCGGGCCGCAATTCCGCGGAGGGCGGTTTCCGGAAGACGTTCTCCGGGATTGCGCCCGGATGTCTACGGTTGGCCACGCGCGCCAGCTCGTAAACCAGAGTCTTGGGGACGTCGCTGATCACCGCCAGGCCGCCGGACATGTCGCCGTACAAGGTGCAGTAACCCATAGCCAGTTCGCTCTTGTTGCCGGTGGTCAGAACCAGCGAGCCCCACTTATTAGACAAGGCCATCAAAATGACGGCCCGTATGCGGGCTTGCAGGTTCTCTTCGGTGACGTCCGGCGGGGCCCCGGCGAACAACCCTTGCAAGGCTTTCAAAAAAGCTTCGTAAAGTTCGCCGATGGGAACCACCTCGAAGCGGATTCCCAAATTGACGGCCAAATCGCGCGCGTCCGTCAGGCTGGCGGGCGAGGAGAACGGTCCGGGCATGGCCACGCCCACCACATTGTCCGGGCCTACGGCGTCAGTGGCCAGTGCGGCGGTCAATGAGGAATCAATTCCCCCGCTCAAGCCCAACAGGACGCTGCGGAAGCCGCACTTGCGCAAGTAGTCGCGCGTGCCCATCACCAAGGCCTCATATACCGCTTCGTGCTCATCGCTGATGTTCTCACGGCGCTCGCCTGAGCCGCCGAAAGGGTCTACGATGACCAGGTCTTCGGCGAACGACCGGCAGCAGGCTATCAGGCGGGCCTCGGCGTCCAAGGCGAAGCTGGAGCCGTCGAAAATCAGCTCGTCGTTGCCGCCGACCTGATTTACGTAGATCACCGGCAGCCGATGGCGGCGGGCGGTATTGGCGAAAACCTGGCGGCGCAGCTCACGCTTCCCCATGTGATAGGGCGACGCGTTAATCGAAATCAGCAGCTCGGCTCCCGCGCGGGCCAGCTCCTCTACCGGGTCGCGGCTGTACAACCGCCGTTCCCAGAATTGCTTGTCGTTCCAGGCGTCCTCGCAGATGGTCAGAGCCAGGCGACGCCCGCCGAACTCGCACAGCGATTGCCTTTCGGCCGCACGGAAGTAGCGGGCCTCATCAAAAACATCGTAGGTGGGCAACAGAGCCTTGTCCTGGCGGAACAGGATGCGCCCCCCGTTAATCAGCGCCGCGCTATTGGTGGCCTGCTTGCCCGTCGGGTGGCTGGAGCGGCCGACATACCCGCAGACCAGCGCCAGGGGCAGGTTCGCGGCTTCCGCCGCCAGCGTGGCGAGACTATCCTCAACGCGCTCCAGGAAGCTCTCTTTCTCCACCAGATCGCGAGGCGGGTAGCCGCTCAGCGAAAGCTCGGGGAAAACCACCAACGCCGCACCGAGTCCCGCCGCCCGCCGGGCGGCCTCCAGCATCAAAGCTCGATTGCCTGCCAGATCACCGACCGTGGTGTTGATCTGCGCCAGCGCTATGCGCATGGAAGATTTCATTGTACTAGCCGGATACGCCGGCAGGCTGGGGCCGACTCATAGCGGAGGTGCGCTGCGCGGGCGACGCAGGTATGCGGCTAGCGAGGGCGTATCCGACAGACGCGCCGGCGCTTGTTTGCGGCTTTTTCTGCTTGTTTCTGCCGCAACACGTGCCGGCAGGGTCGTTTTTTCGGCCGCCAGCCCGGCTGGCGCTAGATTTCCAGTTTGCCCTCGAAAATCATGTCCTTGAGCCGGAACTTGCGCCGCACATCCACAGGACCGGTCTTCAGGAAGACTTCCACCTCCCGATCCTCAAGCGTTATGGCCGGGCTCCCTCCGGCGTCTCGCGGGAAGATCAGGTATAGGTTGACGCGGTTTCCGTCGCGTCCGCCCTTGATGTCAACGGCTTGGATGGGCGGTTTGTCCTTGATGCGAAGCTGGGCGCCGGTTTTTAGCTGCTCAGGGTTGGCGCGCAGCATGGCTGCCGGCAGTCCCGCGATCTCGACGATATAGTGGGTCTCTTGCGAGGCCAGCAGCTTAGCGGCCTCCGGTGAACTGCCGGCTTCGTCTCCGAAGCGCGCGCGCACGATCGCCTGCTTGATAGGAAGCGCGCTGCGCCACCGGACTTGCACCGTCACAGTGGGGACGGACTCCGGGGTCGCAAATCCCCCGCCGCCACGGCCCATGCCGCCGCCCATTCCTCCTTCTTCACCGCCCATGCCCCCAGCGCCCACGGAGGCGTCGGAGAACCCACCGCCTCCCCCGCCGCCGCGACGTCCGCCTCTGCCGCCACCCGCTCGGGCCGCGCCTCCGGCGCTGAGCGGGATCTCCACCGAGCGCGCCCAAGGAGAATCTTTCAGTATTTTCTGGACCTCCTTCTCGGTCCACTGGGGGAATTTCTTCTTCTCCCAGAACTCTTCCGCGATGAGAGCGGTTGCGCCGAGACTCAGCGTGATGAGGATTGCCAGTGATAGCCTTTTCATGCCGGAACCTCCGGTTGCCCTGTCTAGGCAGCATACGCCCTCCGCCCGGCGGGCGCAAGCGGCGCTAGAGGGTTGCCGTTTCCGGGGCCGCGCAACCGCACCTGAGGCGGCGAGTATAATACGGGCGGATGTCGGGCGGCAGATGACGGAGTGTCGCTTATGCCGGCGTACCTCACCGCTCATCAGCCGGGCGCTGGGGGTCTGTGCCGACTGCATTCATCATCGTCCCGACCAGGCGGTTGCGCCTTGCCAGGCCGCACACATTGAATCTCGCCGCCCGTTCGGCCTGCCGGCTGAGCCGCCGCGAGCGCCGGACGGTCGCCTTTGTACGCTGTGTGCGCGGCAGTGTTCCATCAGCGAAGAGGGGCGCGGCTATTGCGGCTTGCGCACTGTGAGGGAAGGCCGGTTGATTCACCTGGCGGGAACCCGAAAACGGGGATTGCTTCAGTACTACCGCGACCCCCTGCCTACCAACTGCGTGGCGGATTGGGTTTGCGCAGGCAGCCGCCGACGCGGCTATCACAACCTCGCTGTGTTTTACCAAAGCTGCACGCTGGACTGCCTGTTTTGCCAGAACTGGCATTACCGGCACGCTCGAGCCGAAGCCGGAGGATTTGTCTCCGCCGCTGAACTGGCCGAAGCCGCCAACGCGCGCACGTACTGCGTTTGCTTTTTCGGCGGCGATCCGGCCTCTCAGATGCTTCACGCCTTGGCGGCGGCGCGTGAGCTGGCGAGCCTGGGGGTCACAGTCTGCTGGGAAACGGCGGGGACCAGCAATCCGAAGCTGCTGGATCAGGCGCTGCGCTGGTCTTTGCAAACGGGCGGCTGCGTCAAGTTCGACCTGAAGGCTTACGATGACGGGCTTCATCGCGCGCTGACGGGAGCCTCCAATCAAACCACCCTGGAGAACTTCGCGCGCGCCGCGCGGCGCTTCCGCGAGCGGCCGGAACCGCCGCCGGTCGCCGCCAGCACGCTGCTGGTGCCTGGCTACGTTGACGCGCGAGAAGTCTCCCGAATCGCGCGTTTCATCGCCGAGCTGGATGCCGATATTCCGTACGCCCTGCTGGGGTTTGCGCCCCAGTTCCTTATGGACGACCTGCCGCCTACTTCGCTCAGGCACGCTCTGGATGCCGAGGCCGCCGCGCGCGGCGCGGGGCTACGCCGCGTGCGCGTCGGCAACCGGCATTTATTAGGTTGTGCCTACTGAAACGGCCACAAGCGCAGCGCCTGGCTTTGCGTTCCATGCACGGGTCACTTGGCGAAACGAGCCACGAAGCCGCCGCCCGAAGCCAGATTCACCTCGATCGCTGCGCCGCGCCGATATACGCCCTTGTTAACCTCGACCGCTGCGGGATCGTGAGGGTGATCGCGGACCACCAGACCCTGGTAGGCGCCGCTGCCCAGGAATGACAGCGGAACGCGAAGCGTGCGGGCTTCCGGGCCGTTCACGATAACCAGGAACCAGACGCCGCCGCGACGCCGCGCCAGTCCTGCCACGTCCCCGATCTCAGAAAAAGGCAGCACGCGAGTCTCGTCCCATACGCTCGGAATACTTCTGATCAGCTCTACGGCCGGGTTGGCAAGGATGCTTTTCGGGTGCGCGGCGTAAGTGAGCAGAGGCGAGGTGAACGCGGCGGCGGTGGCTATCTGATGCGCCCAAGTGGTGTCGTTGCGGCGGGCGCCGAAGTGCATCGGAGTGTAATCGGCGTGACCGGCCAGCAGACGCGTGAAGGGTAGAGTGGCGTCGTGGCGGGCGCGCGGGATGTTGCGCGCTTCCATGCCGCGCACCGCCTCGCGCGTCAGCTCATTGGGATAAGTGCGCGATTCGCCGGTAGGCTTGTTTGCGCCGTGGAAATTCACCAGGAGCTGAAACTCGGCCGCTTGCTTGAGGGACGCCTCGTAAAGTTCGACTACTTGCTTGGCTTCGTGATCGTAGAAGTCCAGCTTCACCCCGGCTGCGCCTACGTCACGGGCCAGCTCGAAAAACTTGCGGCGCGCGGCGGGATCGCGAAGCTCGCGGCTGTGCTTCCACAACCAGATGCCTACGCCAAGCCCCCGCGAGTACCGGATCAGCTCGCGCAAATCCGCGAGCTCCCACTTTTGCCAGAAGCCCTCGACCACCTGGTACTCGAAGCCCAGTTCCGCAGCCAGCCGGGAGAACTCCTTGATGCCTTCCAGCGTGGTTTCTCCCCCGTCCAGATAGCGCCAGACGGCGCGCCCGGGCTTGATCCACGGCGTGCGAAGGCCCTGCGGGAAAAGCTTGGGATCCGGCGGAGCGGCCAGGTTGTGCACGATGTCGCAGTTGACCAGCGTGTTCAAATCCGGCACGGCCATGACGACGCGCCAGGGCGTAGTGATGGCGCCGGAGACCGCGGCCGGCTGTGCCAGGCGTTCAACATCCGGAGCGTAACGGAGCCGAAACGGATACGAGGGCGGGATAGCGTGGCCCAGGCGGGCCAGGAACGCGCCCCGGCCGTCAGCCTGAAGGCCCATGCCGCTGTAGTTGCGCAGCGCGCTTTCGGTCACGGAGCCGTAGCCGGCGCCGTGCGGCAGCTTGAAGGTCAGCGGGGGAGCAGCCCACTGTCCCGTTGCGACCTCCGCGATGGTCTTGCGCGTATGCACACCTTCGTAGTGCCCTTCGAAGTCGTGCAACCAGACCAGACTGCCCGCCGGCAGACGAAACACGGTGGCTTCGTCCGGGGTGCGCTCTTGTTCGGCCGCGCCAGGGACCATGAAACGAAAGGCCGCGCCGTCGTCATAGGCCCGGACTTCCAGAGTCCAGGCCGTCCCGCTCGGGCGATGCTTGATGGGAATCTTCGCACCCTGGCAGTAGTTAACAGCTTCCGCGTGCACGCCGTACCACGGGTACCGTTCGCGTACGCGGTAGTGCTGGGCAGGCCCGATCTCAGCTCCGGCCGCCAGGTTGACGCCGTCCACCACGATGCCTAGCGGCGATGGTTCAATCAGAGGCCGGGCACGCAGCGCCACGGCGTAACCCAGGCGCCCGTCGTCCAGGCGCAGCAGGCGGAACTGGACGCGGCCGCCGGGGCTGGACAAGACGAAGTTGTCCGCGGCCGCCGCCGGCTGAACCGCCAGCAGGCAAAGCGCCGCGAGCAGGAACTCTTGTCTGCGGGTCACGGGAAACCTCAAAAGCTGATGCGCAGCGAAAGCTGCTGGATGCGCGCGCTGCGGGCGCTGGTGATCTCGCCGAAGCGCGTGTTGATCTGCCGTCCTTGCGCATCGAAGCGCGCGGTGGCGTCCACGCCGTCAAATTGGGTGTGATTGAAGGCATTGTACATCTCCCAGCGGAACTGGAAGCTGATGCGCTCTTTGACGGGCACATTCTTGAAAAAAGTCAGGTCCCAATTGTTGATGCCGGGGCCGCGGAAGGCGTAACGGCTGGAGGCGGCACCGCTGCCGCGCTCGCCTCTGGCCGGGCGAGCGAACACGCCGGTGTCGAAGAAGCGGCTGAAAGTGCGCTGGTCCTTGGGCAGCATGGCCTTGCCGGTCATGACCGCGGTGTTGCCATCGCCGCCGCCGCTCAGGTCTGCGCCGTCGGCCAGGCTGAGGCTGACGCCCCGCGGCGAGCCGCTGACGAAGGCGCAGATGCCCGAGAACTGCCAGTTGTCGAACACCCATTTGACGAGCGGGTTATTCCACAGTTGGCTGGCTTTGGGCAGATCCCAGACCCAGTTGCCGGTAAGCGTGTGAGTGCGGTCGTAGCCGCCGGGACCGTAGTTCCAGTAGCGCCAGGCATTGAAAGAAGCCACGCCGCTGTCATAACTGTCGCCGTAGTTCATGGCTTTTGACCAGGTCCACGCCAAGCCGAACTGAAGGCCGCGCGAGAAGTTGCGCTTGGCCTGAGTCTGCAAGGAGTGATAGCTGGACGTACCGGCGAACTCCAAGTAAGGCAGCCCGGCGTAGCCGTAATAGGGGCGGAAGAAATTATCGGGCAGCGGCGTGCGGGTGGTCGGGTCGGTGTTCTCGGCGAGGAAACGGGCGCCGTAAGGCACGTTATTGATGCCGCGCGTCTGGCCCAAATGGCGGCCCATGTTGCCGGCGTAAGCCACGTCCAGTACAGTGTTGAAGCCCACGTCTCGCTGGATGCCGAAGCTCATCTGGTACAGTGTCAGGACTTTGGCCCGCGGCTCAATGACGCGGTTAAAACTGGAGGGCGCCAGCAGGCCGCCGCCGGCAAGGAAGGTGTCCAGATTGCCGTAGTACTGTACCGGTTGGGCCTGAAGCGGGGGGTTGAAGGACATGTCGCCCATCTGGCCGGAGCGAGGCCGCGCGTTATAAAAGATGCCCGCGCCGGCGCGGATGGCGGTCTTGCCGTCGCCGATGGGATCGAAGGCGAAACCGAAACGGGGAGCGAACAGCACTCCATTGCTATGGACAAAACCGCGGGGGTAACCGGGCGTGCCGGCCCGCACGGTGCCGACGTACGGGTCGCCAGATCCCGGCACAAACAACCCGATGTAGGCTGCCGGAAACAGCTCCCCGGTCAGCGGGTTCATCGCCACGCGCGTGTTGCGGGCGTCTCGCGCGGGGAAGTACAACACGGGGGCCTTGGAGCGGTCGTAGCGGACGGCGTCGAAGTTGGCGGCCACGTTCTTCTTCTGGTAGGGCGGGATATCGTAAGTGAACCGTAGACCGTAATCCAAGGTCAGCTTGCGGTTCACCTTCCAGCTATCCTGCACGTACCATTCGGCCACCTTGTTTATGGGCTGGTAATTTACACGCGCGGTGACTTCAGTATAAGTCTGGAAGTAACCCAGCAAAGCGTTAGCGTAAGGATGATTGGAATCGAAGGGATTGTTCGTCGTCCTGCCGAAATTGAGGTTGCCGGCGAAATTCGAGCCATGATGGCGTTGCAGGTATTCGGCCAGCTCCCAGTAGAAGCCCGCCTTGATCGTATGCGGGCCGCTGACTTTGGTCAAACCGTCTGAGACGCTGATGGCGTTGACATAGTTATCCATCGGGAAACGCCCGTCGTAGCCGATCGAGGCCGCCCCGGTCACGCCACCGAAACTGGAGGCGGGAATCAAGTTGAGGGGATTGTTCTCCGGGTACTTCTGTCCGAATTTGATCCCCAGCTTGTGGCGCTGGAGCTTGGCCAACTCGGATTCCGGGATCTCCTGGATTTCCGTCCAGCGCGACAGTCCCAAGGCCAGCTCGTTAACCAGCGTCGGGCTGGGCAAATAGGTGACATTGAAGGCCAGGTTGGGGTTGGTGGTGTCGTAGCTCTGTTTGATCCCCCACTGGTTGGAATTGGCCGTAACCGCCAGCCCGCGCTGTTTCACCGACATATTCATACCGCGGAAATAGGTGCGCCACTTGGGTCCCGGATTGTAGTCCAGACGCAGCACTTCCTGCCGGGCGGGACGGTCAACCGTGTCGGAGACGATGTAATTGTAGGCGCCGCGGCTGATGTTGCGGTCGAAGAAGTTGGGCAACGGAAACACGCTGATCAACTTCTGGGTGTCGGGGTTGATCCGAGCGGCGGGAATGACGTTGCCTGGGAACGGCTGGCCCGCCAGGGGATCCCGAACCACTATGAGGGCGTTGTTGGCTTCGCGCGAATCTGAGAAATCGCCGCGGCGCTCACGCTCGGTCGGGAAGGTATAGTTGCGTACGCTGGGCGTGGTGTTGGGTTGGATCTCCTGCGAAAAGAAGAAGAACAACTTGTCGCGATTAGGATTGAATTTCCGCCCCCAGTAGACCGGACCGCCCAGGTTGTAACCCAGCGTATTGTAGCGGTATCTGGGTTTGACGACGCCCGTTTGGTTGTTGAAGAAATTGTTGGCGTTGAACATCTCGTGACGCTTGTACCAGTAGGCCGTGCCATGGAATTCCATGGTTCCGCTCTTGCTGGACACGTTGATGATTGCGCCGGCGTTCTTGCCGTACTCGGCCTGATAGTTGCCGAGCAAGACCTTGACCTCAGCGATGGCGTCCAGATTGAGCATGTTCTCAGTCGTGCCCAGGCCGCGATTGTTGGCCACTACGCCGTCGAGGTTGATGGCCATGTAATCGCTGCGGACGCCGTGGATGATGGGCGCAGCGCTGGTTCCCAAGGTCTGGGCGCCTTGGCCGTCAGGGTAAGTGACGCCGGGCAGCACCTTGAGCAGGTTCATGAAATCCCGGCCGGGTGTGGAGAGGTAACCCATCTGCTTGTCATTGAGCACCGCCGAGCGCTCCTGGCTGGCGGTTTGGATGGGCGGAGCCTCTGCGGTGACGGTAATGGACTCGGTCAGATTGCCGACCTCGAGCATGAGGGTTCCTACCGCCAGCCGCTCGAAAGCGGTCAGGGTGTAGCCCTTCTTTTCCAGGCGCTTGAAGCCCTGGGCGTTTACGGTGATGCTGTAGCGGCCGGGCATTACGGAAGGAAAGACAAAGTCGCCGGCGGCGTCCGTGTTGGCGCTGCGCCGCACGCCGGTCAGTTCCTGGGTAAGCCAGACCTCGGCGGCCGGCACGGCGTGACCCTGTGGGTCCACGACCCGCCCGCTGATGACTCCGGTAGTGGTCTGCGTGAGGGCCCCCATTGCGGCCCATAGCAACGCTGCCGTGGCGCGAATCCATCGAGACTTCATGACGAGAAACCTCCTTGTCTGGCACGGCCGCTGCAAGCGGCCCTTTGCCCCTGCGCGGTGAGCGGCCCCGGGGACCGCTCCGCTAACCTGAAGTATAAGAATTGCGACCGCGCCCGTCAACCATAAAATGGTGAAAACCTGTTTATCTTGAACGATCACTATAGCGCTACAGGAGCCTCTCTTGACAGGGCCGTTCGAACGCGTCAAGATGGGGGAGTCGGTCGCGGGCCGGGAGGAGGTGCGCGTTGGCCGTCCGGATGAAAGACATCGCCAAGGATCTGGGAGTATCGGTGATGACCGTCTCCAAGGCCTTGCGCAATCACACCGACATCAGCGAGGCTACCCGCCGTCGTGTGCTTCAGCGGGCCAGGCAACTCGGCTACCAGCCTAACTGGATCGCCCGCAGCCTGGTTTCGCGCCGCACTTATATGGTGGGCTTGGTTATCCCGGACCTGATGCACTCGTTCTTCGCAGAGGTGGCTAAGGGAGCGGCCGCCCGGCTGGAGCCCGCCGGCTACCACATCGTGATCCTCAATTCCGAAGAGGACCCGGAGACCGAAGAACGGCAAATCGCGGCCCTGCTGGCGCGGAACGTTGACGGGTTGATCCTGGCTAGCGCGCAGCGCAACGGCGCGGCGCGGCTGTTCAGCACGCTAAAAGCACGCAAGGTGCGATACGTGCTGATTGACCGTCTGCCGGAGGGCGCGGAGGCCCACTACGTCGGCGGTCAGGATGAGCGCATCGGCGAGCTGGCCACCGAGCACCTGATCGAGCAGGGCTGCCGGCGCATCGCGCACTTGCGCGGCCCGGACATCCCGACAGGCATCGGACGCTACCGCGGCTATCGCCGCGCTCTAGCCCGGCACGGCCTGCGCGCCCCGGCGGGCTACGTGGTCCGGGCGCAGCACAACGACGCCGCCGGTTATCGGGCCATGCGCGAACTGCTCAAGTTGGACCCGGCCCCGGACGGCGTGTTCTGTTACAACGATCCGGTGGCTGCCGGAGCCATCCGCGCCGTTCTGGAGGCCGATTTGCGGGTCCCGGAGGATATAGCCATCATCGGATCGGGCAACGTGCACTACTCCGACTTGCTGCGGGTCCCGCTCTCCACTATTGATCAGAACAGCCCGTTGATCGGGCAGAAAGCCGCGGATTTGCTGCTGGAACTGATGGACAGCAAAAGGGCTCTTAAGCCGCGCCGCATTTTCATCCCCCCGCGGTTGATCGTGCGAGACTCCACTCGCCGCCGCATGAACCGCGTCCTGGCATAGACCGAACGCGGTCTGCGGAGCGCACGCCACGGCTGGTGAGAGCGTCAGCGCCCAGCCGGTTTGGCCGCAGAAGGCGCGGCGCTATGGTAGTTCGGGTAGGCCGGACGTTTTGGTTGCGGCGGCGGGTTCTTCTTCAGTTCGGCCAGCACGACTTCGATGGCCTTCTCCAGTTGCGGGTCGCGACCCTGGCGTACAGCCTCCGGATCGTGTTCCACTTCTATGTCGGGCGATATGCCGACGTTCTCCACTTCCCACTGACCGTTGGGATTGTAGACTGCCGAAGAAGGCGCGGTGACGAAGCCGCCATCCATCAGCTCAGGCGCGCCGGCGCGGCCCACCAGGCCGCCCCAGGTGCGCTTGCCGATCAGCTTGCCAACGCCCGCGCGGCGGAAGTACCAGGGCATGGCGTCGCCGCCGGAGCCTGCGAATTCGTTGATTATCATCACCTTGGGTCCGAAGATGGCGCCCTGCGGCTGAACTTCGTCCAAGCCGTCGCGCGTGGCCACCAAACTCAGCAGGCGGCGATTCAAATACTCGATGATATCGGTGGCGAGCATGCCGCCGCCGTTGAACCGCTCGTCAATGATTACCGCCTCTTTGCCTACTTGTGCGAAAAAATAGCGGTTGAAATTGCTCAGACCGCCGAAAGCGGTATCCGGCATATACACATAGGCTACGCGCCCTCCGGTAGCCTGATCCACCTTGCGGCGGTTGTCTTCTATCCAGGCGCGATTGCGCAAAGCGCTCTCGCTGGCTATGGGAACCACCGTGACCTCGCGCGCGCCCGCGCCGCCCGGATCAGGCCCGACGCGCAGCACAACCTGTTTGCCGGCAGCGCCCTCGAAAAAGCTGTAGACGTTATCCGTATCGCGCAACTCGCGGCCGTTGACCGCCAGCAGGTACTCTCCCGCCGCCACATTCACGCCGGGCTCCGTCAGCGGCGCGCGCAAATCCGGGTTCCAGTTTTCGCCGTTATAAACACGCGCGAAACGGTAGCGCCCGTTCTCTATCTTGAAGTCCGCTCCCAGCAAGCCGGTCTCGATGCGGGGCACTTCCGGCGCATCGCCCCCGCCCACGCTCAGGTGACCGACGCTCAGCTCTCCGAGCATCTCGGCGAACAAGTAGTTCAAATCGGCTCGAGAGGCGATGTTTTCCAAGTAGGGTTCGTATTTCTTCTCCGCGGCTTTCAGATCCAAGCCGTGAAATCCGGGGTCGTAAAAGAAATCGCGCTCGATGCGCCAGGCCTCCCTGTACATCTGGCGCCACTCCTGCCGCGGATCTGCGCGGACTTCCAGGTTTTCGATGCGCAGGGGGGAGGCGGGCGGGGAAGGCGGTTGCTGGGCCGCGCCGCCGGCGGCCATGGGACGCGGCGCTACTATGAACCAGCGATCCTGCTGCCGGTAGAGCATTTTCTCGCCGTTGGCCGAGATCTCGAAGAAACTCACACCGCCCACGGCCACGTCCGAGCGGCGGCTCTTCAGGTCGAAGCGGTGCACGGTGTATGTCCCCTCGCGGCCGGGCGCCGGCAAGGGCGCCTCGAGGGCGTAAAGCACGCCGGGCTTGCCCACCTGGAGGTCAACGTAAAGCCGGGGCGGCAAAGGGAGCGCCAGTATGCGCTGGCTGAGACCGTCCAATTCCACCTTAACCGCCGGGGGCTGGCCCGGCTTGCGCGGCTCCTCGCTTTTCTCAGGGGCAGGCTTTTCCTCGTCGCTTTCCGGAGCCAGGGGCGAAGGCTGATCCTTGGCCAGCACGGCGAGGTAGATGCTGCGCGTAACGCGCCGGTTGAAGGCGTGCAAATCGGGCTGAAGGGAGGGGCCGGAATCGGTCGAGGCGGTGAAGTAAAGATACTTGCCGTCCTTGTCGAAGACCGGGTACCGGGCGTCGCTCATGCCGTCGGTAACTTGCGCCGGTTTGCCCTGGTCCAATGAGTAAACAAAAATCGCGCCCAAATAGTTTTTCAGGCGCTTTGTGTAGGCGAGCCACTTGCTATCCGGTGACCAGACGGGAACCTGGTCGCGATATCCGCTCCAATAAATCCCCCGATCCACCCGGACGGGCTTCTTACTATCAAGGTCCACATACCAGATGCCTAGGTGGCAATCAATGTAAGCCACTTTTTTTCCGTCCGGAGACCAGCGCGGCGAAAAGTAGAAGGATGGGCTGTCCGCCAGAGGGATCTTGGAGACTTCCCCGGAGCCGTCCTGCGCCCGGACGTGGAGCTCGTATTCGCCGGACTCGTCCGAGAAGTAGGCTATGCGCCGGCCGTCGGGCGACCAGGCGGGGTCGCGCTCCATCACGCCCGGAGTGTTGGTAAGGTTACGCGGATCGCCCTTTTCGGCGGGCACGGAAAGAATCTCGCCGCGGGCCTCGAACAGCGCCCTTGCTCCGGTAGGCGAGATGTGAGCATTACGCAGTCTGCGGGCGACGTTGACGAAGCGCGGGCGCAGCTCCGCAAAATCGCCTGAGACGCGTATCGGGATCGGGCGGCTGCTGCCGGATTTCAAATCGTACAGGTGGAGCGCTCCGAACTGCTCGTAAACGATCGCATCCTCGGCGGCGGAGGCGGATTTCAGGTCCAGCCCGCGGTTCTCCAAAAGCTGAGTAACTTTGCGCGTGCGCGGATCGTAGCAAAACAGGCTTACCGGGCCGTTACGGTCCGATAAGAAGTAAACCCTATCGCCAATCCACATGGGATTGAAGTCGTTGGAATTCTGCCGGGGCACTTTTGCGATGCGGCTGGTGGCCAGATCGGCGATCCAGATCGGGGTGGTGCGGCCGCCGCGGTAGCGCTTCCAGACGCTGAAGGCGCGCGGCAGGGGGACGTAGGCCAGACGCGCACCCTCCGGCGAGTAAGCCGCCTCATAGCCCATAGGCAGCGGCAGCTTCTCGGGGAAACCGCCTTCCAGTGGAACCGTGAACAGCTCGGCGAAGCGCGAGTAGCTGGTGCGGGTAGAGGCAAAAAGAACCCGTTTTGAATCAGGGGTCCAGCCCAGCGCCAAATCGGGTGCGGGATGGTAAGTGAGGCGGCGGGGAACGCCGCCCGTTGCGGGAACTACGAATACATCCAGGTTGCCGTGGTACTCGCCGCTGAAGGCCAACATAGTTCCGTCGGGCGAGAAAACGGGATTTGTCTCGGTGCCCGGGCCGACTGTGAGTCTGACGGCTTCGCCTCCTGCGCGGGGAACCACCCAGATGTCGGCGGCGAATACGAAGGCCACGTGAGTGCGGCTGAGGGCCGGTTTCTGGAGCAGCAGCCGCTCGCTCTCGGCGCCCAGCGCCGCAGCCAGCAAAGCAAAGTACAGACACACAGAAATTCGCATCCTGAAAGCCTCGCGCCGCCCAGTATATCGCAAAGGGATACGCCGGTCTGATTATCCTGGCCGGGTCGGGCGTGGCTTGCGTGTTATTTTGTTAGGGAAGCTAGGAGGCTTATGTCGCAGGAGGGGATGGAGCAGGTTTCTAGTGGCGTATATGCGCCTGACGCTGAATTCGTCCGCCGGGCGCACGTTCAAGGCATGCAGGAATACCGCGCTTTGTATGAACAGGCGCGAGAGCATCCTGAGGAGTTCTGGGCGGAAGTCGCTGAGCGCGAGCTATCGTGGTTTGAGAAGTGGACGCATGTGTTCGAGTGGCGGCCGCCGTTCGCCAAGTGGTTCGTCAACGGCAAGACCAACGCCTCTTACAACTGCCTTGATCGGCGCCTGGACTCGGCGCGACGCAACAAAGCGGCCATCATCTGGGAAGGCGAGCCCGGTGATGAGCGTGTGCTCTCCTACCAGGAGCTGCATCGTCTGGTGTGCCGGTTTGCCAACGTGCTGAAAGCCCGCGGGCTGTCACGTGAGGACCGGGTGATCATTTACATGCCGATGGTTCCGGAACTGCCCGTAGCCATGCTGGCTTGCGCCCGGCTGGGCATCACGCACAGCGTGGTCTTCGGGGGCTTCTCGGCGGAGGCGCTGAAGGGCCGGATACAGGATCTGGGCGCCAGCCTCCTTATCACCGCGGATGGGGGCTGGCGCCGCGGCCGAGAGGTGCGTCTTAAGGATGCGGCGGACGAAGCGCTGGCCGAATGTCCGACGGTGCGTGAGGTCATCGTGCTGCGGCGCACCGGATCGGCGGTGATGATGAAGGAAGGCCGTGACCGCTGGTGGCACGAAGTGGATCGCGACGCAGGCGAGGTCTGCCCGGCCGAGCCGCTGGATTCGGAAACGCCGCTTTACGTGCTTTACACCTCGGGAACCACCGGCAAGCCCAAGGGCGTCGTGCACACCACGGGCGGCTACCTGGTGCAAGTCACCGCCACCATGAAGTGGGTCTTCGATCTGCGGGAGGAGGACGTCTATTGGTGCACTGCGGACATTGGCTGGGTGACCGGCCACAGTTACATCGTCTACGGCCCGCTCTCAGCCGGCGCCACTGTGTTGATGTACGAAGGAGCACCGGACTACCCGCAGTATGATCGCTGGTGGCGGATCGTGGAGAAGTATCGCGTGAGCATCCTTTACACCTCGCCTACCGCGATCCGGGCTTTTATCCGCCAGGGCGACCGCTGGCCGGAGGCGCACGATTTGTCCAGCTTGCGGCTGTTGGGCTCGGTCGGCGAACCGATCAACCCGGCGGCCTGGGAGTGGTATTACCGGGTGATAGGCAAACAGCGCTGTCCGATCGTTGATACCTGGTGGCAGACCGAAACCGGCGCCATACTGATCTCGCCCATGCCCGGCGCCACGCCGCTGAAGCCCGGGTCGGCCAGCTTCCCGCTGCCGGGGATAGAGGCCGCGGTGGTGGACATGAACGGGCGGGAATTGGGCCCGGGCGAGGAAGGCTTTCTGGTGATTCGCCGGCCGTGGCCCGCTATGCTGCGTACGCTGTGGGGTGACCCGTTACGCTACGAGATGCAGTATTGGCGGCGCATTCCTTCCGCGGCAGGCGTCTACTTCACGGGCGACGCGGCGCGGATGGACGCCGACGGCTACTTCACGATCCTCGGGCGAGTGGACGATGTGATCAACGTCAGCGGCCACCGTATCAGCACCATGGAGCTGGAGTCGGCGCTGGTGCGCCATCCGGCCGTCGCCGAGGCGGCGGTCGTAGGCAAGCCGGACGAAATCACCGGACAGGCGGTCTGCGCCTTTGTAACCCTGAAGCAGGGTTGGGAGGATTACGATCATCTGGTTGCGGAGCTGGGGCGCTGGGTGGCGCACGAGATCGGCGCCTTCGCCCGACCGGCGGAAATCCGCTTCACCAACTCTCTGCCCAAAACGCGCAGCGGCAAGATCATGCGCCGTCTGCTGCGCGAGATCGTGACCGCGCACGCCGTAACCGGCGACGTGACCACATTGGAGGACATGACGGTTGTGACGCGCCTGGCCAGCCGGGAAGAAGACTGAACCGGAGCCTCAGAGCACCGCGCGCAGCGCCAGGTTGACCAGTACCATCAGGATCGAGGCCGCGGGCAGCACCAGCAGGGCCTTCTTCAGGCGCAGGGGATCCTCGCCCGCGATGGCTCCGATGATGCGCGAGGAGACCGCCAGTCCGATCCAGCCGGAGGTGATCACGATGCCCATAGCTGTGGCGGTGGCGACCGGGAACACATTACCCACCATCGCCAAGGTCGTCGGGAAGACCGGCGCCATGGCCAATCCGGCGCAGAAAACCGCGATCCAGGAAATCCTGGGGTTGCGCGTCTGAAGGGCCAGGTAAGTGGTCACGGCCATCAACACGGCGGCCGCCAGAGTCACGGTCTGCGGCGAAACAGTGATCAGCACGGGCGCCACCGCTACGCGCCCCAGCAGCATCCCCAAAGCAAAGCCCAGCGACAGGATGTTCAGAGCCGTGCTTTCGGCAATGCCTTGGGCGATCAGATGGCGCGCCAGCCAGTTCCAAACGCCCACCTCGGAGGCCACGTACAAGAACAGCAGGATCGCCAGCAGCCACAGAGCGGGCTGGCCGAGCAACTCTCCGGCTTGCGAGAACAGGAAGCCGCGCTCCCCGGTGGGCGGCGGAATGGGAGCACCGACGTGGATGACCCAGGTGATGGCGGCCAGCGCCGCCACCGTGTAGCAGAGGCGGGTCGAGTTGCGTCCCAGTAAGTTGGCGGAGATGAACGGAGTTGCCAGGCCGCCCAGTCCGAAGAACAGGTTCAGGAAGTTCAGCACCGTAGCCCGCCGCTCGGCCCCGATGTCGCTAACCAGAGCGTTGGCGCCTGTGACGATGATGCCGCCGCCCAAGCCCAGCAACAGAAGGTACAGCATGATGCTGCGGTACCCGCGCGACTTGGGCAGCAGGAACAGCGCCACGACGATCAGCGACAGGCCGAGCACCAGCCCCAGCTTCTTGCCGTAGTTGTCAATCAGCGGTCCCACCGAGACCGAAGCGATGATCAGGCCCAGTGCCTGAGCCAGGGCGATGTTGCCGTTCTGCTCGGGGCTGAGCTGGAATCGTCGAGAAAGGTCCGGCAGGATCGTGCCCAGCATGGCGGCGATCATGCCGTAGACGAAGATGGCCAGAATGGCGGCCGCAATCAGCATGGCATAATCCTCCGTGATGAGAGCCGCGGAAGCGGCCGAACGATCTTATCAAAACCCGAGCCGACATGCAGGCCGACCTGCCAGACCGCCCCGGCGCCGAGCGTGCGGCTCAGCCGAAGCGATAGCGCTCGGTCTTCTCGTCCCAGTAGACCTTTTTCCCGTTCCGATAGGACAAGGTAGCCAGGTGGCCGGAAATGGCCGCCTGCTGGCCGATTTCCGCCGGCGCAATCGCCTTCTCCTTGCCGCGGATGGCCTCGATCCAGTTCTTGACGTGGGCTTCCACGGCCAGGTTGTCGTTGTTGGGTATGTGCAGCGTGATGGGCTTGCGGGCCGCCACGTGCGCGGGGGGCTTGCCGCCGAAGGTTTCAGGATAGAAATTAAGATACTGGCGACTTATAACCTCGATGGTTCCTTCATTGCCGAGAAACTGCTCGCCGTAGCCGAAGTGATCGTTGCCGAAGTAACAACTGTAATTGATGTGGAAACGGTCGGGATACTCATAAATGGCGCTGAGAGTGTCGGGAACCTCCCGGTCGTCTTTCACCCAGCGGTAAATACCGCCGGAGGCCATGCAGGACCGCGGCACGGTCTTGCCGCAAACGAAGTTGGTAATATCGGTCTGATGGACCAGCAAATCGGTGGAAATGCCGCCGGAATAATCCCAGTAAAGCCGCCACTGATAAAAGCGCGCCTTGTTGAAGGGCCGCTTTGGAGCCGGCCCGAGAAACTTTTCCCAGTCGGTGTTTTTCTCGTCGGCATCCGGCGGAATAGTGTAACGCCAGGCGGGGTTGGTCTCCAGTGAGTTGCGATACCAGAACGCCCGGACGTAATGTACTTCGCCGATCAGGCCCTGCTCAATCATCTCCTTGGCTTTGATGTAAAGCGAATTACTGCGGTTTTGTGTGCCTACCTGGACAACCTTGCCGGCCTTGCGCGCCACGCGCACGATTTCTGCGCCCTCTTCAATGGTGTGGGCCAGGGGCTTCTCGACGTAGACGTGCTTGCCGGCCTTCAGGGCGGCGATGGTCTGGCTGTGGTGCAGATGCTCCGGCGTGGCTACAATCACGGCGTCCACTTCCGGGTCGGCCAGGATTTCGCGGTAGTCCTTGGTGGCTTTGGGAGTATTGCCCCCCATGGTCTGCACGCGATCCTTAGCGCGGGCCAGCCGGCCGTCGTAGGCGTCGCAGACCCAGGTGACTTGGAACGGCGGCGGAGTGCCTTTGTAAAGCCGTTCCAGAAGGTAGTAGCCCCTTCCTCCCCCGCCGATCAGGCCGATGTTGAGGCGGTCGTTGGCGCCCAGCGCCGGCGCCACCGCGGGAGCGCCGGCCAGGGCGGCGGAGCGGCGCAGGAAATTGCGACGAGACAGCTCGCTTGTCATCGTTATACTCTCCTCGAGGTGAAAGCTAAAGCCATAGGATAACAACCGCGCCCGCCGCCGCGCGCCACTGCGGTGCCTGGGTTGCTCATTGTTGCGGTGCGGCGGGCGAGCGGCGGGGAAAACGGGGGTGTGCCTTAATCTCCCGGATTTGCAAGATGTGCCGTTGTGCGTGCGCGGAAATCAGCAGCAGCCACTGGTAGGCATCGCAGCCCTGCCGCTGGACGATGTGGCTGCGCAAGTCGCCCTTGGTGGTGCGCACGTAGGCCAGCATGCGCGCCCGCAGTCGCCGGAAAGCCGCCAGGCCGGCTGAGCAGTCACGCAACTGCCCCTTGGCTTCCTCGGCAGGAACGGCTTTCTCGCGCCGGGTACGGTCAATGCCGTACCACAAGATGGGCTCGTCGCCGGGATAAGGCGGGCGGGGACCGGGCGGCGCCTTCATGGCTTCCTCAAACTCCCGCCAGTAGATGGGCTCGGCGATCACCAGGTGCTCCAACACCTCCAGGATGCTCCAGGTCCCGGGCGCCGTGCGGAACTCAAGCTGCGCTTGCGAGAGCCCGGAGACCTCGTCCGCCAGCCAGCTTTCGGTCATCTGCAAATGCGACAGCAAACGCTGCCTCTCCAACTCGCTGATCGGCGCTGCGCCAGCGCTTGCCAGCCAAAGCAATGCCGCGAGGCTTGCAATCCGCCAGGACATCAGTCACCAGCCTGTGCCCGGCAGTATAACTCGCCGCGTGCGCCGGCGGTGAACGGACGCGGCTTGAGCCTCCCCGCTCTGCTATGCTCAACAGACGATGGCCAAGTCAGACGCCGAGGCGCTGCTGCGCTACGCCGACATGTTTGCGGCCTTAGGCTCGGGAGCACGGCTGCGCATTCTGCGCTTGTTGCTGGCGCTGCACCCGCAAGGTATGGCGGCGGGAGAGGTTCAAGCGGAGCTGGGCATCCCGGCCTCCACACTCTCCCACCATCTGGAAAAGCTGAAGAATCAGGGCTTGGTAACGGTGCGCCGCAAAGGCACGTTCCTGTGGTACTCGGCCAACACTGAGGCGCTCCAGGATCTACTGGCTTTCCTGCTGGGTGAATGCTGCAAGCGGAGCAAGGCTCTCAAGCCTGAAGTCATCATAAGGCTTTGCCGCTGAGGGGGATCATGATGCAAACCGGCAAACCTGCGATTCTCGTCGTGTGCACAGGGAATTCTGCTCGCAGCCAGATGGCGGAGGGATTGCTTCGAAGGCTGCTGGGCGATCGCTTTGACGTCTACAGCGCCGGTACGAAGCCGACCTCCGTGCGCCCGGAAGCTATTGAGGTCATGGCTGAGATCGGCATTGACATCTCGCATCACCGCTCGAAATCAGTGGAGGAATTCCTGGGCCGGGAATTCCGATATGTCATCACCGTGTGCGACCAAGCCCGCCAGAGTTGTCCGGTCTTTCCCGGCGCCGGCGAGCGGCTCCACTGGGGTTTGGAAGATCCGGCCCAGGCGCTGGGCGATTTAGAACAGCGCAAGGCGGTGTTTCGCCGGGTGCGAGACCTGATCGGCGAACGCGTCAAGCAGTTCGCGAGCGAACACGCCTGAGGCGCAGCGGACGCCCGGCCGGGAACGGTTTGACCTCAGGCCGGCGGAGGGCCTAAATTGGGCTTGCCATGCTGGCGTTAGCTCTGATAGCGGGCTTGCTGACGGCGCAGGCCTCACCGCAGTTTTTCCCCATGGCGGTATGGTACGGCGGGGGCAAAGCGCGCGCCCCTATGCTGGAAGCCGACCCGCGGGGCAAGAAGGAACTTTGGCGGCAAGATCTGCGCCAGATTCGACAACTTGGTTTCAACGCCATCCGTTGCTGGATAGATTGGGCCAGTGGCGAGCCGGCGCCCGGGCAATACCGTCTGGACACCCTGGATGTGCTGCTGGAGTTGGCCGAACAAGAGGGCTTGAAGGTCATCGTCCAGGTATACATGGACGCAGCGCCGGACTGGGTGGGCCGGAGTTTCCCGGATGCGCACTTTGTGGCCATCAACGGGCAGGTGTTGCGCTCGGAGGCCGCACCCGGCTACTGCCTGGACCATCCCGGCGTGCGCAAGCTGGCCATGGCGTTTTACGCCGCGCTCGCGCGTCGCGCCCGCTCAAGTCCGGCTTTCTTGGGCTGGGACTTGTGGAGCGAGCCGCACATAATCAATTGGGCTGCGGCTCCCTGGATGCCAAATGCCGAGTTCTGCTTCTGCCCGCATACGCTCGCCCGCTTCCGCAGTTGGTTGCGGCGGAAATACGGGACGCTGGAGGGGCTCAATCAAGCCTGGTATCGGCGCTTCACGAGCTGGGATGAGGTCCAGCCGGGACGGCTCAGCACGATTCTTTCCTACACGGACTACCTTGACTGGCGGGAGTTCGTAGCCTGGAAGCTGGGCGAAGATCTGCGGGATCGCTATCAGGCGGTCAAACAACTTGCGCCGGATCGTGTGGCCACCAGCCACGCCGCCGCGCCCAATCTGTTCACTTCGCCCTTGGCCGGCGACGGCAGCCCCGACGACTGGATCATGAGCCGCCAGGTGGATTACTACGGCACGTCTTTTTATCCCAAGCATTCCTACCCCGTGGGCCGAGATGCCGAGTTCCGCGGCGCGCTGCTGGATTTCGCGCGTTCCAGCGGGGGCGAGCGCGGCTTTTGGATCGGCGAGCTGCAAGCCGGGTTCGGAACCGTGGGTCTGAACGTCAGCGCGACGGTGACGCCCGAGGATCTGCGCGTGTGGACCTGGAGCGCACTGATCCGCGGGGCCAAGGCCGTCAATTACTACGCCTGGTATCCGATGAGCACGGGCTATGAATCGGGCGGCTACGGTTTGATTCACTTGGACGGCAGGATGACCGAGCGCGCGAAAGTCGCCGGGCAGATCGCGCGTCTGATTGACGGCAATCAGAGGCTGTTTGTTGAGGCCCGTCCGCTGCGCGCGCAAGTGGCTCTGGTGTACAACCCGCTGGTTTACATGGTGGGCGGCCGGCAAAGGGTGGTGAGCGTGGGTCCGCAAAGCGAGGTGGCGGGCATCGAGCGCAACTCGCTGCTGGGGGCTTATCGCGCCTGGTTCGCGAGCAATCTCCCGGTGGATTTCGTTCACGTGCGCGAGCTGGCCGAGCAGGCGCGCAACTACCGGCTGATCTACCTGCCGTATCCGCTCATGCTTCCCGAGGCCGCGGCGCAGGCGCTGGAAGCCTACGTGCGGGAGGGCGGTGCGCTGGTCGCCGAGGCGCGGCTGGGCTGGAACAACGAACACGGGCGAGCTTCGGAGGCAATCCCCGGCATGGGGCTGGACCGCGTGATGGGCTGCCGGGAGGCGGCCGTTCAATCCGTGCCTGGCTTGCGCGCGGAACTGGAGTGGACCGCGCAAGACTTTCCCGGGATGCAGGCGGGCTTACGGCTGCCGGGGCGCCTCTACGAAGAGACCTTGGAGCCGGTGCAAGAGCATGCGCGCGTGGTGGCGCGCTTTCCCTCCGGAGCGCCGGCAGCGGTCGAGTCGCGTTACGGGCGCGGAAAGACGCTGGCGCTGGGCTCCTACCTGGCGGCGGCGTATGAGCAGAAACTGGATGCGGCGCTCGGCCGGTTCTTCCAGGCGCTGCTGGGGTGGGCGGGCGTGGGGCTGCCGGTGGAAGTGCGCGGCGGGCCGGCGGAGGTGCGGATCATGGAAACCGGCCGCGGCAAGCTGATGGCGGCGTTTAATCACCGCGCAGAGCCGGTAGCGGTGGAAATCAGCCTGCGCGCCGGAGGCGGGCGCTGGACAGCCGGCGAGCTGGAAACCGGCGCACCGGTAGCGGTGCGAAGCGAGGGGCCGCGCTTGATTTTCGAGAAGCGCTTGGCTGCGAGCCAGGTGTGGGTGGTGCGGGTCGAGCCTGAGGCGCGTTAGCGAGCGTTACCCTCGCACGTCGGCTCGCCGGTACGGCTTGCTGAGGTAGCGCTGCGACTCTTTGGCGGCGTCGGATTCGGGCGCATAGGCAATGGCTTGTCGGTACGCCTCGATGGCTCGCTGGCGCTGTCCTTTCAGATCGTAGATTTGGCCGAGCCGCATCCAGGCCAGCACGCCGCTGTTAAGGTCGAGCACGTCGGCGTGCGCGGCAGCCCTCTGCATGTTTTCGAGCGCCTCATCCAGATCCCGATACCAGAACTGAATATTGCCCCGCGCAAAATAGATCTTCTCCGGCGGCACGCGGTTGAAGCCCGGCGTTCCGGAGGCGCGCAGCCGTTCCAGCCGCGCCAGGGGCTCTAGGGCGCGCTCTTTGTCTCCCAAGTCGCTGTACATCTGCGCCAGTTCGAAGTACAGCAGGTAATTGCGCGGGAACGCGGCGAGCAGTTCTTGGATGAGAGGAACGGCCAGCGCCGGTTGCCGCTCGCGCCGGTAGATGGCGCACAGCAGCACCTTGGCGTCCATCTTATTGATCTGACCATGTTCGGCCACTTGTCGCAGGATGCGTATGCCCTCTTCTTTGCTGCCGCGGAAGCCCACCAAGAAGCCCAAGACACGCCAGTGCCAGGGCAGGCTGCCTACCACGTACTCGTGTACCGCTTGCACCAGACGCGCGTCTATGAAGTTGGGATCCAGTTCGGTTACGCGATTGTGGAGTTTACGTGCGGTGGTGGCGTCCCGCAGCGCGTCGCGCCAGGCTTTCCTCACCAGGAAATTGTAGTTGGCCCGCAAACCGTGAGCTACGCCCAGGGTGTAGAGGGCCTGCGTGTCGCGGTCGTTTTTCTGGAGCCGAGCCTGCGACAGCTCTATCGAACGCCGGATGGCCTCGTCGAATTGCCTCTGGTCTTCCGCGCTGGGATTCATCTTGGGGCGGCGCAGGAATGGGTTGTTGCCGCTGACTAATTCCGTCTCCAGCGCTCCGGCGCGCAGCATCTCGCGGTAAAGAATGGATTGCGCCAGGTGATTGTAGCCGCCGGGCTCCCGCGGGTGGCGTTCGATGTAGCGGCGAAAGGCGGCTATGGCTTCATCGTACTCGAGGTTGTAAAAGTGCTCGAAGCCCTTCTCGATGAGTGGATCCTGCACAGCGATGCCTAGCGCCAGCAGGCCAATTATGGGTCCGATTCCCACTGGTCCCATTTTAGTCAGCCGCGGACAGGCGCTCCAAAGCCCAGCGCGCATGCTCGGCCACGAGGCCGTCAGGGTGGCTTGCCAGAAGTTCCAGCGGACGGCGGAAAGGCTTCCAGCCGCTGTTTCCCATGGCCACCGCCACGTTGCGCAGCAGGCCCCGGTGGTGCGCGCGAATCAGCGGGCTGCGGGCAAAACGCCGCCGGAATTCGGGCTCGCCCAACGCGGCCAGCTCTTCCAATGGCGGCGCAGCGTGCCGCGGCTGGAAAGCCCGCTCTTGGGAGATCGGGGCCTTCCGATTCCATGGGCAGACCTGCTGGCAGAGGTCGCAACCAAATACGTGCCGGCCGAGGAGCGGACGCAGCTCCTGCGGAATCGCTCCGCGCAGCTCGATGGTCAGATATGAGATGCAGCGGCGTGCATCCAGGGCCCATGCGGGCGCGGCCCGGCCAGTGGGGACCAAGGCGCGCGTGGGGCAAGCCTCCACACAGCGCAGGCAGGCGCCGCAGCGCTCCGGAGGCGGCTGATCGGGCTCGATATCGAGCGAGACCAGCAGCTCGCCCAGGAAAAACCACGAACCCAGGGGCTGGTTGATGAGGCAGGTGTTGCGTCCGATCCAACCCAAGCCCGCGCGGCGCGCCAGAGCCCGCTCCAGCAGAGGCGCGCTGTCCACAGCGATGCGGGCTTCGAAAGGACGGCCCACACAGGCGCGCATTCTTTCAAGCAGCCGCTCTAGGCCGGCGCGCACCAGCGGGTGGTAGTCTTCGCCCCAGGCGTAGCGCGAGACCCGGCCGCGTCCGGTCCCCAACGCATCGTCCGGCTCGGGAGGGTGTGTGTTGTACAGCTTGCCTACGCAGATCACGGAGCGAGCCGCGGGCAGCAACGCCCGGGGATCAGCGCGCAACTCGCCGCGTCGGTCCGTCAGATAATGCATCGCGCCGGCCATGCCCGCCTCCACCCACTCGCGGTAATAGGCAACCTCAGCCAAGGGTTCGGCGCGGGTTACTCCCGCCAGCTCAAAACCGCACTCACTCGCCAGCTTCTTGACCGTCTCAGCGCGCATCGCCCTTTCATTGTCGGACCGGGGAGCGCCGTCCCGCCACGACGCAGGTGCCTGCCGCCGGCGCGCTATCATCCACAGTTATGCCAGTGACGCGCCTGTGGCGCTGGGCGCCGGCGGCCGCCATGCTGCTGGTTTCCCTGATCAGTTACATTGACCGGAACACGTTAGCTCTTCTGGCGCCCACCATTTTGAAGGAGACCGGGCTGAATGCCGCCGAGTACGGGCTGGTCATCTCGGCGTTTTCGATCGCCTATATGTTGGGTAACCCGCTGTGGGGCCGGGCGGTGGACCGGGTGGGAGTGCGCTGGGGGATGGTAGCGGCGGTCAGCTTGTGGACTGCGGCTTCGGCCTCCCACGCGCTGGCCGCGGGACTGGCGGGCTTCGCGGCGGCGCGCGCACTGTTGGGATTGGGCGAAGGGGCGACGTTCCCCGGCGGGTTGCGCACGGTGACGCAGACGCTGGAGCCCAACCAATGGGGCCGCGGCCTTGCGGTGGCTTACAGCGGCGGCTCGCTGGGGGCCCTCATCACGCCCCTGCTGATCACTCCGGTGGCGCTGGCTTGGGGATGGCGCGGGGCTTTTTTGTTCACCGGCCTGGTGGGTGCTGCGTGGGTGATGCTGTGGCTGGTAATAAGCCGGCGGCCGGACTTGCGGGTGCGGCCGCCGGCGGAAGACCCCGCCGGGCAGGCCGCTCGCCCGCGCTTCGGCGAGGCGCGACTGTGGAGTTTCCTGGCGGCTTACGCGCTGGGCGCTTCGCCCATTGGCTTTGTGATTTACGGCGGTGCAATCTTTTTGGCGCAACACTTAGGTCGCTCACAAGCCGAGATCGGCCGGCTGCTATGGATCCCCCCGCTGGGTTGGGAGCTGGGCTACTTCTTCTGGGGCGCACTGGCGGATCGCCTGTGCCGCGGACGTTTGGGGCCGCTCAGGGCGTTGCGCTGCCTGATGACCGCCGCCATGCTGGCGGCTTTGCCCTTGGCCTTGGCGCCGCAGTTGGCGTCCTTGACTTTGGTGATGGCGGATTTGTTTCTGGGAATGTTCGTGGCCGCAGGCTTCATCATCCTTTCGATGGGCTACGCCACGCGGGTCTACTCGGCCGCTCATTCGGGCCTGATCGCGGGCCTGGGCGCCGGGGCTTGGAGCGCCGGGGTAGCCCTGCTGATGCCGGTGTTCGGGCGGTTGATTGACTTGCGCGCCTGGGATGCGGCCTTCCGGCTGGCGGCGCTGCTGCCGGCTGCGGGCTGGGCCTTGTGGGTGATCGTCAACCGGCGAGGGTCCGATCAAGCTGCCGAGCTCAAGCGCCAGTAAACGTTGTAGCGCTCATCCAGGATGCTTGCCAGCGGCGACATTCGCAGGGGCGGGTTCGGTTCTGCGGTGCGAAACGAGGTTCCTTCGCCTTTGAGGCAGGCTTCCGGATTGCCCGGATCTCCGCCCAGCTCCGGCACTGCGAGGGGACGACGCCTGACGTTCGGGCCCATCCGGCCGTAAACGAGCTCGCGGCTGAGGCCCTCGCGTCCGAGCGCGGCGGCGATTTGCGAATATGGAAGCGAGGCGGGGAGTGTTAGCCTTCGGGGACAACCTCTCGCAAAGCGTCGGTGCGCTGGCGGCGCACAAGCTGCGGGTGTCGCTCACGGTGCTGGGGCTGATGATGGGCGTGGCCACGCTGATCACGGTGATGACGCTGATCCAGGGGGCGAACGTTTACGTGGAAGAGAAAATCGCCAACCTGGGCACCAACGTTTTCCAGATCAGCCGGCTGCCCTTCGCGGTGACGGACTTCAACGTTTTCATCAAGGCGCTGCGCAACAAGTACATCACGCTGGAGGACATGCGGGCGGTCGCCGAGCGCTGCGCGGATTGCCGCGCCGTGGGCGCGCAGGCCCAGACGTCACGCGCCAGTCGCTACCAGGATCGCGAGCTTCAGGACACCGCGATCATCGGCCAGACCGCCTCCATGGTCGACATAGACACGCGCACCATCCTGGAGGGCCGCTATTTCACGCCGTTGGAGGACGAACGGGGAGCCAACGTCTGCCTGATCGGCTCCCGGCTGGTGGAGGAGTTTTTTTCGGGCCTGGACCCGCTGGGCCGCGTGATCCGCCTGGGAAAAGAAGAGTTCACCGTGATCGGAACATACGAGAAAATCGGCGCCATTCTGGGCCAGGAGCAAGACAACTTTGCCGTGATTCCCATGGGCGCTTTCCAGCGCCTGCGCGGCGGGCGCTTCAGCGTCACGCTAAACGTCAAGGCGGCCGGTCCCGGGCAGCTTTTCCAGCGGGCGCAGGACCAGGTCCGCACGGTGCTGCGCGCGCGCCGTCACATCACGAGCAACCGCGAGGAAGATTTCTTTATCGGGACGGCGGAGAGTTACATCGCGCTGTGGCAATCCATCAGTTCGGCTTTCTTCGCGGTGTTCGTGATGGTCAGCTCGATTGCGGCGGTGGTGGGCGGCATCGTGATTATGAACGTGATGCTGGTGAGCGTCACCCAGCGCACCAAGGAGATCGGCGTGCGGCGCGCCGTGGGGGCCACGCAGCGTGACATCCTGCGCCAGTTTCTGGCCGAAAGCGTCTTGCAATGCCTGGTGGGCGGGCTGCTGGGAGTGGCGGCGGGATTCGTCTGCGCTCTGGCGCTGCGGCAGTGGACTTCATTCCCGGCTTCGGTTCAGACCTGGGTGGCCTTGTTGGGACTGGGACTGAGCAGCGGCATCGGGCTGTTTTTCGGCATCTATCCGGCGGTGCGGGCGGCGCGGCTGGACCCGGTGATGGCGCTGCGCACCGAGTAAGTTCGACGATGACGGGCGCCGAAATCCGGGAGAACCTGCTGGTGGGACTGGACACCTTGCGGGCGCACAAGGTGCGCTCCGCTCTGACAGTGCTAGGGATTGTGATCGGCGTAACCAGCGTCATTTCGGTGGCCGCCATTATCGAGGGTTTGAATCGCCACATCCAGCAGCGGGTGGAGGGAATCGGCTCGCGGACCTATTTCGTCACGCGCCTGCCGGCGGCGCAGTTCGGGCGGCTGCCGGAGAAAATCCGCAGGCGCAAGTACCTGAATTTTTCCGACGCCCGATATTTGAAGGAGGCGGTTCCCTCGCTGGCGTTCGCCACCAGCTTCGCGCAGCGCCCCAGCCCGGGGGCGGGCTTCGGCGGCCGGGCGGCGGAACCCAACGAAATCCGCTACGGCGGGGAGCGAGTGGAACAGGTGATCCTGAGAGGCGTGGAACCGGAGTACGCCGAGGCCATCCCGCTTTTCGACGTGGCGCAGGGACGCTTCATCTCCCGTTATGATCTGGAGCATTCGCGCCAGGTCGTGGTGCTCGGCGACGCTATCGCTTCGGCGCTGTTTCCCAATGTGGATCCCCTCGGCCGCGTGGTGCGGTTGAACGGCAAGCTTTACGAGGTCATCGGGGTATTCCAGAAAGACCCCGGGCTGTTCGGCGGGCCGGGAGTGGACCAGTTCGCGGTCATTCCCTTAAGCGATTTCCGCCGGCATTATCCCGAGGTGCGCGAGGTCTTCATCGCTTTCTCAGTGGCGGCGGACGCCGATCCGGTGCAGGCGCGTGACGATGTCGTCGAGGCAATGCGGCGATTGCGGCGCGTGCCGCGCGAGGAAGAGAACGACTTCGAGGTGATTTCCCCGGACTTCCTGACCAACCTTTGGAACCAACTCACGGCGGCCCTGTTCATACTGACCGGCGTCATCAGCTCGGTGGGGCTGTTGGTGGGCGGCATCGGCGTAATGAACATAATGCTGATTTCGGTGACCGAACGGACGCAGGAAATCGGGATTCGAAAGGCGGTGGGGGCGCGGCGCAGCGACATCCGCGCGCAGTTCCTGCTGGAAGCCATGACGTTGACGCTGGTGGGCGGGGCGATCGGTATGCTTCTGGGGGCCGGCTTGGCGTTTGCCGTGCGCAGTCTGGTGCCTTCGGTTCCGGCGACGATTTCCTACTTCTGGATGGCGGCGGGCGTGTTGATTTCGGCGGCTGTCGGGGTGTTCTTCGGATACTATCCGGCCAACCGCGCGGCCAACTTGGACCCGATTGTCTGCCTGCGTTACGAATGAGCTGAATAGCCCCGGATCACGGCGCCGGACGGGGGGATCCGTCGGCGGCGAGGGCGCGCACCTGCGCCTCCAGTTGTTCGATGCGCCGTGTCAGTTCTTCGATCGCCTGACCTTCGGGGTCCGGCAGCTTTCCGTGTTCTAACTCGTCGTTGACCGATACTCCGGCAATGCGCACCACCCGCCCGGGAATGCCCACTACGGTCGAGTGATCCGGAACGGAATGGATGACCACCGAGCCGGCCCCGATCTTTACGTGATCCCCGATGCGGATGTTGCCGAGCACCTTGGCCCCCGCGCCTATCACCACGTGGCTGCCGATGGTCGGGTGGCGCTTGCCCTTTTCCTTGCCGGTGCCACCCAGCGTGACGCCCTGGTACAACAAGACGTCGTCGCCGATCTCGGCGGTCTCGCCGATCACCACGCCCATGCCGTGGTCGATGAAAAAACGGCGTCCTATGCGTGCGCCGGGGTGGATCTCGATGCCCGTCACGGCGCGGGCGAACTGAGATATGAGGCGCGGCAAAACCGGCACGCGCCAGCGCCACAGCCGGTGGGCCAGACGGTGGAGCAGAATCGCATGGAATCCCGGGTAACAGAGCAGGATCTCCAGCACATTGCGAGCCGCCGGGTCCTCCCGGAAGATGGTTTGGATCTGCTCTCGAATGGCGCCAAACATCCCAGTTGTTCCCATTATGACGCAGGCGAGCCTAATTGCGCCCGGCAGGCCCGATCAGGAGCGTGATAGACTCATTCAGCGCCAGAGCTATGGCAGGAGAATCATGCGTCGTAGAGATTTCCTGAAGACTGCCGGCGGTTGGGCCTGTGCAGGAGCTCTTCCGACGACCGGCAAACCCAACATCGTGTTCATCGCTGCGGACGACTTGGGCTACGGCGAACTGAGCGTCCAGGGATCCAAGGACGTCAGCACGCCGCACATAGACTCCATCGCCGCCAACGGGGTACGTTTCACCGACGGTTACGTTTCCTGTCCGGTATGTAGTCCCACGCGGGCCGGTTGGATGACGGGTCGCTACCAGCAGCGCTTTGGTCATGAGTTCAACCCAGGGCCGGCGGATCAGGCGGACGAGAACTTCGGTTTGCCGCTCAGCGAGACTACTATGGCGGACCGCCTGAAAGCGGCCGGCTATGCCACCGGGCTGGTCGGGAAGTGGCATTTGGGTTACCGCCCGCAGTTTCATCCCCAGAAGCGCGGCTTCCAGGAGTTCTTCGGCTTCCTAGCCGGAGCCCACCCCTATCTGCCGCGGCGGGGCGCGGAGCCCATCTTGCGCGGTTCCCAGCCTGTTGAGGAGTCCGAGTACTTGACGGACGCCTTCGCTCGTGAAGCGCTGGCGTTCATCCAGCGCCATCGCACCGAGCCGTTCTTCCTTTATTTGTCCTTCAACGCCGTACACGCGCCGCTGGAGGCCACGGAAGCCTACCTGGCGCGCCACGCGGGAATCCAAGATCAACGCCGGCGCACTTTCGCCGCCATGCTAACCGCCATGGACGATGCGGTGGGACGCCTGCTAGGCCGATTGCGCGAATACAACTTGGAAGAAGACACCTTGATATTCTTCATTAGTGACAACGGCGGGCCCACGCGCAACACCAGCTCGCGCAACGATCCCCTGCGCGGCTTTAAGGGTCAGGTCCTGGAGGGTGGCATCCGGGTGCCGTTCTTCGTGCAGTGGAAGCGACGGTTGCCGCGGGGCAAGATCTTCCAGCATCCGGTGATAGCGCTGGACATCCTACCCACCGCTTTGGAGGCTGCCGGAGCCGCCGTGCCGCAGGGGCTGGACGGCGTCAGCTTGCTGCCGTATCTAAGCGGGACGCGCGCGGGTGCCCCTCACCAGGCGCTGTGCTGGCGCTTCGGACCGCAGGCCGCAATTCGCAAGGGCGACTGGAAAATGGTGCGGCTGGAAGGCGCGCCGCAACTCTACAACCTGACCGAAGACATTTCCGAGAGCCGCGATCTGGCTGCCAGCCAGCCGGCCAAGCTCAAGGAGCTACTGGCGGACTGGGAGAGCTGGAATCGCCAGCTCGCCGCGCCGCGCTGGCGGACGCCGACTCAACGGGCCCGGCGCAAAGCCAAGGCGTGAGACGACGCGGTTAAGGCATCGCGTAGCCTTCTTGCGGGCCAACGGCTTGACGCGGCGACCTCAACGTCCGAGGAATGTTTCCAGTTGGTCCACCTCGCGCTCGGCTGCGTCCAGGTGGCGGCGCGCGGCTGCGGCGTCGCCCTTGGACAGCGCCGCCTCGGCCTGATCCAGATAGTATTCCATGCGCTTCCAGGAAGCGCTGACGTCGCCCCGCAGTCCGAGCCCCATGGCGGCCTGCTGCCGCTGGAGATTTTCTAGGCTCCCACGTACGGCGCCGGCGCGGGAGGCCAGCTTAACCATGCGGTCGTGAAGTTGCTGGATCACCCGCTCGGATGCCGCCGGCGGCTCGGCTGGGGTGACTGGCGTGGCCCGGACAGGCGCGGCCTCCTGCACCGGCGGCTGCGTCGCAGCCTGCTTGCTGTCAGGGGCAGCGACAGGTGAGGACGGTGTGAGGCCTCGTCCGGTCATGGCTCCGGCAGGCCGAGCGGCCGGCCCAGCGGTGGCTTCCGCGGGTGCACGGCCCGCCGGCGCAGCGGGCGCCGTCTCAGCCCCCGCGGCAGGCAGCGGGCTTCCCGTTGAGGCTTCCGGCTGCGCCTGGCCCGCCTGTGCCGGTGTGGGAGGAAGCTGTTCGGGCTGCGCGGGCGTGACCGTGGTTCGGCTGTCTGTGGCGCTGGTGCGCAGCCAGCGCGGTAATTGCGTGGCGGCCAGCACAAGCAGTCCGATGGCCAGCGCTGCCCCCAGAGCCATGTAAAGACCGCGATGTCTGCCCGGCGCCGGCGGGGGCTGAGCGGGCGCCGGCTGCGGCGGCCCTGCGGTGACGGGTGCCGGCGGCGAGGGTTGCGCTGGAGGCGGCGGTGGGGCAGATGGGGCCTCGCCGACGGCCCGCGTGGCGGCCAGCGGTGCCGCTACTGCGCCCAACCTCTTGCCCACTTGCTCCAGGGCCGTACGGAAAGCCTCTGCGGACTGGAAGCGCTGGGCCGGGTCCTTGGCGATGGCGACCATAATGAGCTCGTTGAGAGCAGGGTCCAGCAAGGGGTTCAGTTGTATCGGCGGGGTCACTTGGCCTTCCAGGTGGGCGGCCATGATGCTGAACTCGCTGTCGCCTTGAAAAGGACGCACGCCCGTGAGGACTTCATAAAGCGCGACGCCCATCGAGTAGACGTCCGAGCGTGCATCCAGCGAGCCGCCGGTAACCTGTTCGGGCGACATGTAATAGAGCGAGCCCAGCGTAGTTCCGGTACGGGTGAGCTGGCGGTCGCCGGCCGCTTTGGCGATCCCAAAGTCCATCAACTTCACGGTGCCCTCCTTGGTCACCATGATGTTGGCCGGCTTTATGTCGCGGTGAACTACGCCGCGCGAGTGCGCGTAGTGTAAGGCCGCCAGAGCCTGGCAGAAGTAGTTGACGGCTTCCGGGATGGGAATGGGTCCTTGGCGGACGCGCTCGGCGAGGCTCTCGCCCTCCACCAGCTCCATGACCATGACAAGTTGGTTGCCGGCCCGAAACGCCGTTCGCAAAGCGGCGATGTTGGGATGCTCGAGCGCGGCCAGGACCTTGATTTCGCGGAGGAAGCGATCCGCCAGTGCGGGGTCGTGCTCCAAGTCGGGCAGCAGGACCTTCATGGCTTCCAGGCGCTCGGAAATGACATTCCGCACCTTGTAGACCTGCCCCATGCCGCCTGCGCCCAGCACCCCGACTACCTGGTAATCGCCGACTTGATCGCCGACTTGATAAGGCATAGCCTCTCTGATTATGCGCCAGCCGGGGCGCGGAGTAAACCGTGCACAGGCTAATAAACGCGGAACGCGTCATTCATGAAGTCAACTCCTGCCGGCGCAGCCACGCTTTAAACCGATAGCGCCGCCGGCAAGCCACGCCCCGTCATGGGGCGGTCCGCTGCCCTTGTAAGGTTCGCCCGGACTTCCGGCCTGGTTATTTGGCCGCCGGAGGGCGCGGAGGCCGGGGAGGCCGCGGAGCGTCTTGCACCTTGATCTGCGCCTTTTCTTCCTCGCTGAACAGACTGCCGGCGATCGGCCCGGGATTCTTGATGTCCTCGAACTTGCTCGGGGTCGGCTCCCGGGCGGGTATTACGAGAATCTCCTGATCGCGCCTGGTTTCGATCCGACCGCCCGCCCTGAGGACTGCTTGCCGCGCCAGCTTTTGGCAGACCGCAACTAGCCCCGGGAAGTCGTAGGCCGTGTAACTGAACCGCTTGGATTCGTCCAGCTTGCTATAAAACCGCGGCGGTAACTTGGACAAACCAATGCTCGTGAACAGCACGCCGGCGGCGGTGGACGGGTTGCAGTCCGAGTCCGAGCCGCACCGCATGGATATGATGATGGTCTGGTCCGGGTCACCGTTGCCGTAAAGCAAGCCCATCAAGGCAAATGCTCCCTCCTGCTTCACGTCCAGTCGGCTGACATAGTAGTTCTTGTCCTTGCGGTACTTCTCCACCACGAGTTCCCAGGTCTTCTCCCAGTTCTTGGGATTTTCCCGGTGCCATCGCACTACGTCACGCACCATCTCCGCGTACATGCTTTGGGCGGGTATGCAGGCCAGGGCGCGCTGGATCAATCGCCCTATGTTCTTCTCAAAGAATGCCTCCGCATACATGCAGCCCCAAAACTGCCCCGCGTAGACCCCGTCGCCGTAGTTCATCAGGCGTCCGAACTTCTCGCCCAGCGCGATGGGGAGGTCAAACATGCCGGGAGCGATCAGCCCCGAATAGTCCGCTTCGATCTGGTAGTCAATGGCGCCGGCGCAGTCGTGGAACTTCGGATGACTGGAATCCGGCGGTGCGATTCCTTTGCGCAAGTTGGAACGTCCGGCGGCGTTCGCGACCCAAAGTCGGTATTCGGAATTGGCGAAATCAATGCCGGCTTGCCGAATCGAGACATCGAAGCCGTACTGCTCCAAGGTCCGCAGGAAGGTCATCTCTACGTAGAGATCATCCTGGCCGAAGGCCTGGTTGACGAGATCCTCGCTGAAGGGCGGGACCTTCTCCGCCGGGATTATCGTCTTGAACTTACCCTCGGTAGGCGCTCCCCAAGATACGCCCACCATCTGGCCGATCCAGCCGGCCTTCATCCGGTCTACATACTCGCGGACCGGCAGGCGCCGAAACCTTTCGGCGCTCTGCGCAAATTGGCCTGTGCCAACCAGCGTCAGCCCCACCGTCACCGAAATCGTGCACCACCTCATGATGTTCTTCTCCCTAATGGCGATCAGCAGATATCAGAAAGACACGCGGAGCAGGAATTGAGCAAATCGCCCGTCCCTGGCGCCGGTTATCCAACCGAAGGTATTGCCTTTGGCGTCGCTGAAGGTTGTATTTATTCCGCTCCACTGAATGTGGTTGAAGGCGTTGAACATGTCCGCTCGCAACGTTATGCGTAAACGCTCCTTGGGCCGGAAGGTCTTGGCGATCGCCAGATCCCAGTTGTTGACGCCCGGAGCCCGGACGATGCCCAAACCGGCGTTGCCTTTAACGTCGTTTGGCGGCGCGTAAAACAGTTCCTTATTGAAGTAACGGTTGAAAGCGCGTTCCGAGCGGGGCAAATTGGGCTTGCCGCTGAGGATGCTTGCCACGTCGGGCTCGCCGTCCCTGGCGCTGGTGACACCGTTCCACACAGTCAAAGCATTGCCGTTCTCGAAGGTTGCAACGCCGCTCAGCGCCCATCCCCAGAAGGCCCCCTTCAGCAGCCTGGGCCAGGAACGACCCCAGGGCAGTTCGTAGTTGAAGGCCGCAACGAACCGGTGGGGATGCGAGAAGGGCGCTTCGCCCCGCGCAAGATGACCGTTCCAATCCCAGCTTGTAACGATCTCAGCGTATCCGCCGAAATCCACGTTCGTAATGCCAAACCAGCCCGCCTGAGGAACTCCGTAGTCCTGGACGGTCTTGGAAAAGCTGTAATGCGCCGAAAGCTGGAGCCCGTTACTCATCTTGCGCTCAAACCTCGCGGTCAAAGCATTGTAAAAGCTGTTTCGCCCTGCCCTTATCAACCGCACATCATCAAAGCGCGGGCTGGGTCGCGCGGCATTGTAGACGTCGTCCGACGGCCAGCCGGTCCGGTAAGCCGGTTTGTTTACGTTCTCATAGTAAATTAGCTTGGTTCCCCGACCGCCAAGATAGGAAAGCGAAACCATGGTATTTGGTCCGAAACCCTTTTGCAGCTCGAGCATGTAGCGCTGGTAATAGGGTATCCGACCGGAGCGTTCGTCGTAGGCGACGACGGCCTTGGGGTAATCAAAGTAGCCCGCGCCGTACGCGGTGCTCACGGGGAACCATCCGAGGTTACTCTCGATTTGGGGCGGGAAAATGTCGTCCCACTTCAAATAAGGAATATCGTCATGCACGCCAAAGGCTGCGTTGAAGTACTCCGCGCCTATATACCCCGGCACGCCGCCCATCAGATAATCTACGGTCGAGCCGCCGTTTACCGTGCTGCCCGCCATGTAGAAAATGCCGTAACTCAAGCGGGCCACCAGGTCGCGCCCGAACTGGCGGGCCACGCTCAGACGGGGCGCGAAATTGCCTTTGGGCGCCGGCACAAACTTTTGGGGAAGGCCCTTATAGCGGCCTGGAATCAGCATCTGCCAGCCCGGGTAGCTGAAGTCCATCTTCACGTTTCCATAGCACATGGGGGAATACATGGGCAGGGCGAGGTCATTGCGTATGCCGATGCTCAAGGTGGTGCGGGGCGTCAGTTGCCATTTGTCGTCCACGTAGAAGCCCCAGTAGACAGAGGAGAAGTCCATGCGGGGCTCCTCCCCTTGCGGGAACTTATAAGGCTGGAGAATGTAGGTAGGAACACCCAGCAGGAAGGTTGCCAACCCGTCGCCGCCCCGGCGCCCGTTGAGCGCGCCTCCGCGGGTCATTGTCGAGCTGAACTGGACGTCCCGCATGTAGTCCCAGTCGTGCTCGTTGGCATAGAGGTAGTTAAACCCGAACTTTACCGAGTGAGCGCCGCGAACATAGCTGACGTTGTCGGAAAACTGTGTGATGAGCTGAGTGTTGATGTAAATTTCATTGAAGCCGATGCTCGACCAGCCTCCGCCGCTGAAGGCGATGCGGTGGAATCCTTTGTCAATGCCGGTGCCGATGTTCTTGAAGAACTTATTGCGTAGCGTGTCGGTGCGCCGGAGATAGTCCACCACGCCCAGTGAGGCGGGATGCGATTCGCGGTAAGCCCAGCCGAAGATGAATTCGTTGGTGAGGTTCGGGGTGAAGACGCGGGCGTAGTTCAGGGTCACCAGATTGGCCCAGTTTTCGCTATTGCCTGTGAGATCGGGAATGAGGCCGCCCAGGTTGCGGCTGCGATAGTAATGTCGCGAGTGGTTCACGTAGACGTTGTCATTGTCCGTAATGCGGTAGTCAAAGCGCGAGTCCAGGCGATAGCGCCGCCCGCCGCCGGCGCTGAAGGTGATGTAGTTGCGCAGATCGCTGGGATTCGCCGGATTGGTGTAGCCGTTGGGCATTGGAAACATGTTCAGGATTTCCCGGGCCTCCGGGCGTATTCCGACGGCGCGCAGGTCGTTGTTGGGGACCGGCAGGCGGTTGCTGTTGCCTTTGGCGTCAATGGTTGTGGAGAACGGGTTCCAGAGGACCCGGTTGGCATCGCCGGGAAATCGGCGCAGCAGATCGCTGAAATCGCCCTGGCGTTCGGCGGCCGTTGGAACGCGGTAGATGGCGTCGGCTGCGCCTGTGTTTTCGAACAGTCTCTCGTAATTGACGAAGAAGAACGCGCGGTCGCGCCCCTTCAGCAAGCCGGGTATCCAGACCGGACCGCCGAAATTCCCGCCCAGCTCGTTACGCTGGGCCACTCTTTTCTTAGCGCCGGGCTGCAACGTCATTTTGGTGTAAGGATTCCAGGCGCGAAGAACGCTGTTCTCGAAGCTCTCCCAGAGTGCGCCATGATACTGGTTTGTGCCGCCGCGGATTACCGCCTGATAGGTGGACAGGTCACGCCCCGCCGCCGCGGAGAAGTTGGCGCTTTCAACCTTGACTTCGCTCAGGGCTTCGATCGAGGGACTGTAGACCGTCCCGGTAGTGCCGCCCCAAGTGGTGTTGGAATAGACGCCGTTGATGTACATACCGTTGTCGCCCCCGCCGGCTACCAGGTATGAGACGCCGCCGCCCGAGCCGGAGGAGGGGAATGAATAGATGTTGGGCGCAAGCATAGCGTAGGCGGTGAAGTTCCTGCCCTTAGCCGGCAGGGCACTGATCACCTCCCGCTCCACCGTCTGCCCTACCAAGGACTGGCCGGTCTGAAGCAGGGGCGCCGAGGCGACCACCTCCACGGCCTCGGTTATCGCGCCGACCTCCAAGACCAGGTCCACCCGGGCGGACTGGCCCGAAACCAGGTCAATGGGCGCCGAGACAGCCTTCTTGAAACCGGGGCGCTCGGCGCTGACTTGATAGCGTCCGATATTCAACTGGGTGAAAACGAACAAGCCCGCGGCGTTGGTCTCGGTCTTGAAGATCTGGTTGCGGCCTAAATCCGTCAGGGTGACGGAAACGCCGGGCACGACCGCCTGAGAGCTATCGGTGACAATCCCGCTGATGCTGCCGCGCAGGGTAAACTGCGCCCGACTCGAGGATGCGCAAACCGCAGCGAGCGCTGCGGCTGCCAGAAACAGTCGGAGTCTCACGGCCACCTCCTGAATTGTTTCACGATCTTCGAGAATTCTACCCCAATCAGCCAGTCTCGTCAAGACCTTTCACAAAGGCCTGTCTGCCTGGTTCATTCCGCTATTTTCGTGGGAATGCATACACATCACCGACGATAAGGCAGGGGCCGGGCGGAGTGGCTGAATCGGTTCAGAAAAAACCGCCCCTTGGCAGCGGCCATTTATCTCTGCCCGCCGGCTTCCGGGTGTCGGCCCAGGATCCCCAGCCCAGCACGGTGATCACACCAGCAACTAGCGCTAGTCCCGGGTCTCGGACGACGAACACTCCCACTCCTGTTTCCGCGCCGGCACTAAAATACCGCCGAAGCCCCGCTCCCTCAGGAACTGCTCGACTTCGCCGCGGCAAGGAATCGAGCTCTGCGCCCCGCGGCGAGTCACCGAAATTGCGGCTGCGGCATTGGCGAAGCGCGCCGCGTCTGTCAGCGGCATGAGTTCCGCCAATGCCACGGCTAGCGCGCCGTTGAAAACGTCGCCCGCCGCCGTGCTGTCCAAACTGTCAACCTCAAAGCCGGGAACCGCAGCTTGCACGTCACGGCCGGCCACGTAGCAGCCCAGTTTTCCCAACTTGAGGATCACATGGCGCGCTCCCAGGCTCAGCAGCTCCCTGGCGATCTGACCGGCGGCGCGCTCATCATCCGGTCTTGAACCGGAGCGACCGGTTAGAACCGCTGCTTCGGTCTGGTTGGGGGTCAGAATGTCCACGTTCATCAGCAGGTCTTGGGGCAGCGGTCTGGCAGGCGCGGGGTCAAGGATTGTGGTAGCGCCGGCTGCCTTGGCCTGCGCCAGCGCCGCCCGGACTGTGGCGATAGGAACTTCCAACTGGCACAGCAATAGGTCGCCGGCGCGCAGCGAGCGCAGCCCGGACAGTGCGTTTGCATCCAGGGTCTGGTTGGCGCCCGGGGAGATGACGATCGAGTTCTGCCCGTCCGGCAGAACGTAAATCGAGGCGCAGCCGGTCGAGCAGGGCGAAATCCCGACGCCGGAGGTATCCACGCCGCTGGCCGTCAGGCTTTCAAGCAGCTTGGCGCCGAAGGGGTCGTTGCCCACCCGTGCGACGAGGACCGTCGTCCCGCCCAGACGCGCTGCCGCGCAGGCTTGATTTGCGCCCTTGCCGCCCGGATAAAACGCCAGATCTCCCCCGGTGATTGTCTCGCCAGGTCTCGGGAGCCGCCCGATCTCGATTACGAGGTCCATATTGGCGCTCCCGACGACTACAATCTGTGGGTTTGTCATCGGCCCGTCACTGCCCCATCAGCGAAAAACGATCAAATCGTCAATGGCGACCTCGGCGCCTTTCGAGCCGGGTTGAGGTTCCCCTCGCACCACGATGCGCAGCGTGTGCTCCGCGCTATTGAGTCCGAAAATGTGCCAGAGGCCCTCGTCCTGCTTGGGCTGCTCTTCGTCGGAATAAACGTCTACGGTGGCCTGTAGCCGCCCGTCCAAGTAGACCTCAGCTCGGCCGCCGCTCGGCAGCAGGGGCCCGACCACGATGGCCCCGGTGCCCCGGAAGCTGACGGCCGCTTCGGCGCCTTTGTCCGCCGTGATACGCCGCTCCAAACTGCGCCGCCCGCGAACCGGGACTGTCCGCCAGGCGCCCTTCCAGCTCCAGCGCGGATCCTGCACCCCGATCCTCTCTGCCGGCGAACCGTAGTCGTCCCAAACTTCTAACTTCGTGGGCTTGGGAGCCTGTGTGCGGACCAGCAGTGTTTCACCCTCCGTGCGCCCGCCGTGGCGGGTCACCATGGCTATGGCGCGCTTAAGGGTGCTCTCGACGATCGTGTTGAAGGAGAAATCCGTATACCGGAACTTCTCAGCGGCGATGGCAGGGATGCCGGCTTTCCAATCCTCCGGGATCTTCTGATATCCCAGGGCGACGCCGATTATGCCCGCGGCGGTCGAAGGATTGCAATCGGAATCCTGACCGCAGCGGGTACTGATGCGGATGGTCTGGCCGATGTCTCCTTTGCCGTAGAGAAGACCGATCGCCACGTAAGCCCCGTTTATCTTGGCGTCAATGTTGAAGGGCAGCAAAGCTCCGGCCGGGCATGGCTCCCGCCTGTTCCACTTCTCCTCCACGCGCCTCCAGACCGCCGTCCAGTCTTCTGGAGTCTGCTTGGACCAGGCCAGCACGTCTGAGATCAATTTGGCGTAGGGACTGGCGGGCGGCAGGCAGGCCAGCCCTGCCTGCACTATGCGGCGCGGGTCTTTTTCGAAGAACGCGGCCGCATACATGCAGGACACGAATATTCCCCCGTAGATGCCGTCGCCGTAGTTCATGACCCGGCCGACGCGCCAGGCCATGTCCGTGGCCGCCTGCGGCAAACCAGGGGTCATCATGCCGATGAAGTCTGCTTCGATCTGGAAGTCTATGTCGTTGGCGTGGACGTTGTAGCGCGGAGTTCCTGACAAGCCGGCCGGCACGCCGCGTCTCAAAGCCCGTCGCGCAGCCAGGTTTGCGTGCCAGAGCGCATACTGGCTGTCGCGAAACATGGCGCCGAAGTCCTCGGTTGTGGCGTCCAGGCCCTTAACGTCGAGGACCTTGGCGAAGGTCATTTCCACGTACATGTCGTCCTGGTTGAGGGAATTGCTCACACGCTCCGGGCTCCACAGAGGGAGCTTGTCCTCCGGGATGATCTCGCCGCGAAAGCGGAACTCGGTAGGGGCGCCGAAACTGACGCCTATCATCTGGCCGGCCCAGCCGCCCGCGATCTTGTCCCGCAAGTCGGCGAGCGAGATCCTCACGCTCGAGGAGCTTGCCGACATATAGGCAAGGCCGAGTCCCCACAGGGATGCGACGGCCGCCGGAATGGCTCTGTTGATCCTCATGCTGACATCCTCCTGACGCACTGTCGGGCGGCGCGCGATGGCGGCTCATGCGCCGGCCCGCAACCGCAAGCCGCGCCCGCCGGGCGAGGCAGGCCGGGCGATTCTGTGAATCGCTTCATCAAGCGCCCTCGGCAGATGATAACCCGAGGCCGCGGGGCTGTCAAGAGGCAAGTAGGCGTTCCTGGGCCGATAAAGGCGCGGGGCATAAAACTGGCCGGCTCTTGAGGCTCATGGCGCAACCCTCCGGCGCCGCTCGAGGAGCCAGCGGGCGAAGCGGGGTTGCTGAAACGGTTCAGGACAAAACGGGCCGGGTTCCCTCCCTGACCCTGGATCGGAGTGTCATCCTCGCTTGTGCGGCCCTGCGCTCGCCCGACAGGGAATCCTGCCGGCCTTCAGCGCAGCCGCGAGCGACGCCATTCTTCGGTCTTTCGGGGATCGTAGTTCTCGGGCGTGGGCATCGGCATCTGCGCGTTTACTGCTTTGCGCCAGGCCGCCAGTTCCTGCTGAAGCTCTCGCGCCTTCTCCGTCATGGACGAAGCCAGATTGAACCGCTCCCCTATGTCGTTGCTCAGATTGAAAAGCTCCAAGCGTCCGTCTTCGAACTGCTCAATCAGTTTCCAGTCGCCCTTGCGGATCGCCCCGCTGGGCGCCAGCGGCGTCAAGGCCTGGTGAAGGTTGTAGTGGGGATAGTGCCAGTACAACGCTTCCCGCTGGAGTGTGCCCGTTCCGCGCAATAGCGGCGCCAGGCTCTTGCCGTCCACTCCGCGTGAGGGAAGCGGCAAGCCCGCGATCTCGGCGATCGTCGGAAGCAAGTCTATGCTCGCCACCGGGACATGCGAGACGGATCCGGGCGAGGTCACTCCCGGCCACTTGACTATCAGAGGCACTCGGATGCCGCCTTCATACAGTGTTCCTTTTTCACCCCGCAAGGGTTCGTTGGAGGTGATGTGCTGGGGCTTGATGACGCCTCCGTTGTCGGAGGTGAAGATCACCACCGTGCGATCCGCCACGCGCATCTGTTCAAGCCGCGCCACCAACTTGCCCACAGCCTGGTCGAGACTCTCAATCATGGCGGCGTATACGGGATGACTGTGTGAGACCCCGGGACGGATCCTTGTCCGGTACTGCTTGATCAACTCCGCCTTGCCTTGGATCGGCATGTGCACCGCAAAGTGGGACATGTAAAGGAAGAATGGCCGGCTACCGATTCCTGACAACCACCGCGCGGCCTCCTCGGCCAGGCGGTCGGTCAGGTACTCGCCGCTCGGTCCCTCTTCCAGCGTCGGGATGCCGTATGGGGCAAAGTAGGTCTTCGGCTGAGCGAGTCCGGTGCCGGCTATATTGCGGTCGAAGCCGTGTTGTTCTGGATAAGAGCCTTCAGAGCCGAGGTGCCATTTGCCGATGCTGGCGGAAGCGTACCCGGCGGGCCGCAGCAGCTCTGGAATGGTCGTCTCCTCGTACGGCAGATGTCTCACCCACTCCGGCTGGCGCAGCATCATTCCGGGCGGCTCCAGTCCGGGGATCCAGTCCGTAACCCGCAGACGCGCCGGATACTGGCCGGTGAGAATGGCGGCTCTGGTAGGGGAACAGACAGGCGCTGCGGCGTAGGCATCTGTAAAGCGCATGCCTTCCGCAGCCAGCCGGTCTATGTTCGGCGTACGGTAAAAGCTGCTACCGTAGCAGCCTAAGTCCGTCCAGCCGAGGTCATCCGCCAGCACCAGGACGAAATTCCACCCGCCCTGGCTCTGGCGGGCTTTCAAGTTTGCTCCGAGGCCCAGCAGCGCTGCGGTCAACAGATCACGCCGGCTGAACTCCGTGCGAGCTTTACATCTATCGAAGACTTTGCTTTTCACTAGTCCACCTCTGTTTCCGGTAGGTGTCTGGGCGCCGCCAAGCCCGAAGGGCCGACGGATTGCTCCCGTGAGACTCACCGCCCTTGGATTTCCGGTCCGGGCATCAGAATGCTACCTTGAGCACCATGTTGATCTCGCGCGGTCCGTGGCCGCTGATCGCAGTAACCGTTCCGAACGCTGTGCTGGTTGGGGTGGTGTTTGGGTTCCCGAACTGAGCGTGGTTCAGCGTATTGAATGTTTCAAAGCGGTACTCGACAATGTATCGCTCCTTGAGTCGGATACTCTTGATGGCAGCCAGATTAAAGTTGTTGATGCCGTCGGATCGCACGTTGTTGAACCGCGTAGAAAGACCGATGAGGTTGTATGCTAGCGCTTTGCGCACGTCACGTTCGAAGCCGGCGTCCACATTGAACCACCGCTCGGCCTTGCGCTGCCTGACGGGCAGCGGAATGTCTTCGAGGCGCCCCCTGAATATGGCGTTGCCGAAGCCCAAAGCTTGCCCCGACTGGCTTTCATAATAGCCGCGCAACTGCCAGCCACCCACGATCCACTCCAGCGCGCCCTTGGCGCTGCCTGCAAACCTGCGGCCGCGGCCGAAAGGCAGCTCATATATGGCGCTTACGACGAAACGGTGGGGATAATCGTTTTCGGAAATTACGCGCTCCGGCCGCAGGTCGGTGTCGTTCAGGTACGTGATAGCCTGCATGAACTTCGAATAGGTCCAGGCCGCCTGGAAAATCAGGCCGGCGCTCATCCTCTTTTCCACGCTGGTCTGAAGCGAATGAAACCAGGAAAACCCGTCGGGAATGTCAATTGTCAGGCTTGAGAATTGGGGATAAGTCTTAAGTAGAGCCGCCCGGGTGATGGTCTTGTTGGCTAGACTGGTGCCCGCCACCTCGGGCACTCCGTAAAACGGGTTGGTTACCAGTTGACTCAAGAAGTCAATTGCGGCCTGATCGCGTTCGGGGGATCTGGAAAGGTACTCCGCCGGCGTCGCGGAATACTGCCGGGTGGCGGACAACTTTGTGCCGCGATTGCCGACGTACGCCACCTCGATGACCGTGCGTGCGGGCAGTTCTCTCTGAACCGACAGCAACCACCTTTGCATATAGGGGTTTAAGACTTTCCGGTGGAATGGGCTCGGTCCCATGCCGAGATAGGAAGCCAGTCCGCGGGAGCTTCCTAAAGCCCGGCTCATCCCGTTGGGGAAGGGATTCGCCAGGGAGGCCTGGTAGCTGAGGCCGCCGTCGTTTGAGGGCAGGATGTTCGTGGTGGCGTTGAACGGTCCCTGCCGGGCGTCAGTACGATCCGTACCAGCGGTGTCAAAGAAAATCCCGTAGCCGCTGCGGACGACCATCTTGTTCGTCAAGCGGAAGGCCAGCCCTGCGCGAGGCGCCAGATTGTTGCGATCCGGGTCCCAAAAGGACCGCGGCTGGCCCGCCACGCCCGGGAACAGAAGACCGCCTGGAACGTCGAACTGGTCGGGCGGGATTTGAGGGATCGGGTTGTTCTTATAATTGGCCTTCACTTGCGGCGCCACGGGATTCGGGGTGACGAAATCAAACCCCCTCATCGAGCGGTCATAGCGCTCAGTCGGTGGCCCTTCGTATTCCCAACGCAGGCCGAGGTTGAGCGTCAACCGCCGTGAAAAGCGCCAGTCATCGTGAATGAACATTGCCCAGTAGGTGGACTGCTCGGCGCGGGAGGCGTTGGAGGCTGCGTTGCCGCCGGTGGGCAGACCTAACAGGAGTGAAGCCAAACCCTGTCCGATCGGCGCCGCGGGGGAACTGTCCAGCGGGCCCTTGGTGTAAGTGGAGCTGAAGTTGAACTGCGGCGCCACATTCCCGTAGTTGATCCCCGTCTCGCGCATAAGCCGGAACTCGGCGCCGGTTTTCACACTGTGCGCGGCGGCCATCTTCGTCAAAACCGCTGACATGGTGTGGTAGGCCGTCTTGATTGTGCTTCCTCCGCCGTTGCCCAACTGGGCGTATCCGTCCACTGAGATGATAGGGAAGGCCAATCCTGCGGGGTTAGCGTTCGCGGCGATCTGGCTGACCAAGGTCTGAGGGAAACCCAGTGACGTCAGGTCAAACCCGGTGGTGGGACGCAGCGCGCGGGGGTTGTAGTATGAGATGCCGTAACGCGCATTGAGAAGCATGCTGGGCGTGAACGTGTACACGTCGTCCAGCACCGCTCCCCAGCCGGTGTTGTCGGTCAGAGTTGTGGTTGCCGGCGTGGGCAGACCGACGTTGGTATCGTCATACTGTGTGTTATTCCACCGGACAAAGACGCGGTGACGGTCGCTGATGTTGTGGTCAATGCGGTTCACCAGGGTGCGGTTGTAGCGTTCCAGATCTCCGGGGCGGAAGAAATTGTTGCGTCCGTCAGCCGTGCCGGCCTGGTTGGGCTCAGGATAGATGCTGACGATTTTCTGTGCTATCGGATCCAGGCGGCTTGGCGGTATGACGTTGCCTGGGAACGGCTGCCGCTGGAGCCTGCCTGCCGGCGCCGATGTGGTGGTAAACGGGTCATAAATCTGGTAGCTGGAGCCTATCGCCAGCAAAGAGGCGAAATCGCCTTTTCGCTGGGCGGCAGTCGGCACAGTATAAGTCCCGGTGCCGTGCAAGCCCCCTTGCACTCTGTGAATGTACAGACCTTCGTAGCCGAAGCTCCAGAATGTCCGGTTGCGTCCGTCGTATAGCTTGGGCAAGAAGACCGGCGCGGTGATAGTCGGGCCCCAGCGCTCATGACGCCACAGGTCTGTGATGATGCGCTTTTTTTCCTCGATGGGGCCGGTGGTGGGATTATAGATGTAATTGTTGGTGAACCACGCGGTGGCCCGCCAGCGCGAGTAACTCATCAAGCCGGTGCCGTGTACCTCATTAGTGCCGGATTTCACGCTGACTGTTATGAGCGCCCCTGCGGCATGACCGATGCTGGCGTCGAAAGCGGCCGTGTGGACTTTCATTTCCTGCACCAGATCCCCCGGGGGTGAGAAGGCCGCCTGGCGCCGCGACATGGCGGGAGCTCCGTCGACCGTCGCCTCGGTCGCGTTCCGGGTCCCGTTGACGATGTTGTCGGTGACCTGGCCGAGGTCCATCGGGTTGCCTGCCGCGCCTTGACTGTAAATGGCCAGGACCCCCGGTGTGAGGCGCTGCAAGTACCAGGGCTGACCGCCGACCGTCGGCAGCTCCGTAAGCTGGCGTGTATTCATTACCAGTCCGACGTTGGCGGTGCCGGCTTCCAGCAAGGGGGTCTCGCCCGTCACGGTGACCGATTCGGCGATGGCGCCGAGCTCAAGCTTGAAGTCAAGCACTAGACGGTCGGCCACCCGCAGTTCGATACCCTCACGCACGGCGGTCTTGAAACCCTCGGCTTCCGCAGTGACGCGGTAGACGCCGGGCAGCAAATAGGGGATCTCGTACGCCCCGCGTTCGTTGGTCACGGAATTAGCCCCGGCGTTGGTCGCCAGGTTAATGGCCTTGAGCCGCGCGCCGGCGACCGCCGCACCGCTGGGATCAGAGACGACTCCTGCGATTGTGCCTCGCGACTCCTGGGCTGAGGCGGCGGTGCACAGCAAGGCGAGCAGCGCCAGGCAGAAGCCCGGCCGGGCGGTCGGCAGCCTTCGCTGCGGTGAGGTGAGGAAGCTCCGGAGTTCGGGGCGAGTGGCGAGGAGCCTAGTCATGAAGCGATTCATAGACCGCAGTCTAAACCGAGGTTCTCACTTTGTCAAGAGCGGTCCGACGCTTCAGCCCGGGCGGAATCCGAGAGATTTGGCCCGCCCGAGCGGCCGGTGCCGTGATATGTCAGGGCGTCTGCCGTGGGCAGTTTCTGAATCGGTTCAACGAGGTCGTTACAAAAGCCCGCCTCATGCTCGGCGCATCTTTCCGGCGATGACCACCGGCTCACCTGCCTTGCGCCGGGCGGCCTGCTCACAACGTCCTGGAAGCAAACTCGTCGCGCCACGCCCCGGCGGCCGTGGACTCGCGGATTCTCAACTCCGGCTCCAGCACGATCATTACCGGCTCTTCCGAGTTGACCTCGCCTGTGATCCGCTGGATTAACAATTGCGTCCCCTTAAAGCCCAACTCATATGCAGGTTGTGAAACCACGGTCAGCGTTGGCCGGAAGGTGTCGGCCCCGGGAACGTCGTCGTAGACCGCCAGCGCGATATCCTCCGGGCAGCGCAGGCCCACCTCGTTAATGGCCTTCAGCGCGCCGATCCCCATCATGCCGTTGGCCACGAACAACGCGGTCGGCCGGGGGTGGCTGAGGCACAGGTCTTTTGCCAAGCGGTAGCCGCTTTGCAAACGAAAATCCCCTTCCCGCAGCAAAGAAGGGTCGAATTCCAAGCCGGCCTCCCCAAGAGCCAGCTTGTAACCCTTGACCCGGTCGCTTGCGGTTTGTAGCAAAGAGGAGCCGGAAATGATGCCGATGCGGCGGTGTCCTGTGGCAATGAGATGGCGCACGCACATGGCCGCGCCCTTGACGTTATCCACTAGTACGGAATCCACTCCTACGCCCAGCGGCAGGCGATCCAAGCATACGACGGGAACGCCTCCTTCCAGCAGCTCGCGGATGTATTCCGGAGGCCCCGGATTGGGCGCCACCACGGCCAACACACCGTCAACCCGGCGAGCGCGCAAGAGGGCGAAAACCTGACGTTCGCGTTCCACCCGGTCGTCGGTGTTGAACACCGTAAGTAGGAAGCCGCGTTGCAAGGCGGCATCCTCGGCGCCGCGGACCACCAGGGGAAAGAACGGATTGGCAATGTCGGAGACCACCATGCCGAGCGTGCTCGTGCGCCTGGACTTCAAGCTACGGGCGACATAATTGGGGTGGTAGTTAAGCTCCCGGATCGCACGCTCCACGCGCGCCCGCAACTGCGGGCTGACCGAGGCAGTGCCCCGGAGCACATTGGAGACCGTGCCGACCGACACCTTGGCCCGACGAGCCACGTCCTTGACTGTCGGCACGCGCAGCGGCGTTGTCTTTGAACGGGATTGAACCGTGTTGAACGCATTCATCGGTCTCTCCACTCAGCTAACCCCTTGCGTAATCGCCACATCCTCAGTTTACATGGCTCCTTGCCAAGGCACAATTCCCCCACCGGGGCCGGAGCGCGGCAAGGCGTCGGCTGATCGAAGGCCGATGAAGCCTGCCGCGAGCCGCCTTTGACGGCAGCGGCGCAGTCGCCAGGTGCCGGTAGCGGCCCGGGGGCTGGCGCGGCATGACCTAAACTGTCAGTGTGACGCCGCGAGAAAGATGGCTGGCTTTGTTTTCCGCAAGCGGGCCGAAAGAACCGGTCTGCGACTATTGGGCTACTGCGGAGGTCACCCGCCGCCTGCTGCGTGAACTCAACTGTCCGACGGAAAAGGCTCTTTTCGAAAGGCTGGGCATTGACAAGGGGGTCTTCCTGGCGCCCCGTCATCCCCGCGCTCGCGAAGATACCTGGCACACAGCTTCCCTGTTCAGCATCTGGGGAGTTCCCACGCGACAGGTGCCACAGTTAAACGGGACCGCCTATTATGAGGAAGCCGTGGATCCGCCGCTGGCCGGCGCCACGTCGGTGCGGGACATCGAAGGCTACCCCTGGCCGGATGCCTGCGAATGGGAGACGGATGAATTCCGCCGGCAGTGCCTGGAGTGGAGCGAGTACCCCATCGTAGGCGCCAACTACGAACCGTTTTACCTTTACTGCCGGCTGCGAGGCATGGAGCAGGCTGTCGAAGACCTGTTGTCTAACCCGGCGTTGGTGGATGCGGCCATGGAACGTATCTTCGACATCCATGCCGGCATCGTACGCAAGGCGATGGAGGCGGCCGGGGAGCTGATCCTGTTCATCTGCGTGGCGGAAGATCTCGGCACTCAGCGCTCGCTGCTGATGAGCCTGGCTTGTTTCCGCCGGTTCATCAAGCCCTGGCTGGCGAAAATGATGGATTTGGCGCACTCCCTGGGCGCGCTGGTCTTTCATCACAACGACGGGGCCATTCGCCCCTTGCTTCCGGAGCTA